>Ga0233449_1000702_pt1 | contig 36406 bp, 29 predicted proteins | sample SI_124_October20_FD_183012 | JGI IMG/M metagenome (GOLD analysis project Ga0233449, IMG submission 183012) | Seawater microbial communities from Saanich Inlet, British Columbia, Canada - SI_124_October2016_200_MG | ecosystem: Environmental > Aquatic > Marine > Inlet | place: Canada: British... | reverse complement strand
TGGTCGTCGTTGCAGAGCAGCGGATGAATGATTTTTCAGCAAATGCAACCGAGGCTTGGCAAAATCGCTCAAATGCAAATGCCATGACCGAAGTTGATTCAAACGCTCTATTCAACAAGTTGGCAGGATTCATGGCAGAACAGGGATTCACTCCTGGCATGATGTTTACAAAGATGGACCTAGATGGAAATGACGTTTTAGATCCATTTGAATTACGCGAAGGCATCGCTAATCTAGGCGTTGCCGACATTCCCCCATGGCTGATGGGTTCAATAATCAAAGTTATTGATGAAAACGGCAATGAAAAAATAGACCGCCATGAATGGATGGCCTTGTTTGAAAAAATGGGCTGGGATGCACCTGAGCCCACCCTAGCAATTCTTTCCACTTCTTCAGATTTGATTACTATTTCTTTCACCGCACCGCCTTGGCCTGCAGAACGTGGCTCTTGGATTGGCCTTTACGGCCCACCTGAAAAGAATTATTCGGATAATGAACCATATGAAGTTCATCCCGTCAATGGTCAAACTTCAGGTACAGTTGAGTTTGAGATATACGATGAAGGTGAATGGAAAATCAGAATGTATGATTCTTCAGAGAGCAATTCAATGGAAGTCGCCATGGCATCGGCTCTTTCTTCTAGCCAATCCGACATTCTTACACAAGATGAAAATTCTGAAACAGCCTCCGTAAGTGCAGGTAACGAAGAAATTCTAATAGATAACGATCCGTTAGATGTGCTAATCTCACTGATTCCACAAGAGCATCAGCAAATTGCTCAACAAACAGTTGATAATTTACAGGCACAGATTTCAAATTCTACTGATGCTGAGGAAAAAGCAGAATTGCAGGGTGTTTTGATTGGGTTAATTGATGATTTGGCTCATCAACTGCCTCCGGAATCTTGGACGGCAATTGCAGCTGGTTCGGCAGCAGCAGTTGGTGCAGGGATAGTTATTGCAGCAAAGCAAAATGACGGCACAATAACTGACGAGGAAGAAGGGCCGGAGGTGGAAGAACCCCCAACCGAGATTGTTGAAATTGAATCGGCAGTTCCAGATGAAAGTGAAGTCCCGGATGAGGTAGCAGAAATGTTCTCGGCAGTTCCAGATGATAATGAAAATGACGGCACAAGTGGATTGCTTGAAGATGGTGGAAGTGAAGCCATAGCCTCAGATAGTAGTTCGGAAGATGGAACACATTCGGGTCCTTCATTAGATGACTTATTTGCAGAAGTTGAAGCGGCTAGATTCATGTCACTACGGCAAGAAATATTAACGACTTGGAATCAACCGATGCCAGTGGAAATTAGAGTTGAAAAGGTTGAGCGAAATATTGGATTTGACATAATGGCTGAACTCAAAGGAGGAATGAGCATTGTTGGAAGGAATGATGCAGGGCATCACATTTCTATTCGCTTACCACCTAGTCAGAATGACGAGGTTGAGGTGATTCGCAGCGGGGCTAAAGTTTCTGCCAGCGGAGTACCCAACGCATATTCTAGTGCAACGAAACTAATTGGATTTGATGCAGAAATATTCACTTTAATCAGCAAATAGGCGGCCACTATCCACCCAATACAAACCTCAAGTGCAACAACGAATAGCAAGCAAATAACATCAAGCACTCAAGTCACTATGTATTGACTGAGAAATTCTCTGCGCTCAGGCTTCAGCAAGGGTGTCGACATACTCGTCTGGGTCGAGCAAGTCTTCAACATCAAATTCATGTGGCTGGACAATAATCATCCAACCGAGATCATAAGGAGACTCGTTTACCAAATCAGGGTTTATTTCTACCTCACCATTTACTTCGGTAATTGTTCCGGCAAAAGGGGAACGGAAGGTTTGTTTTCCTTCTGCAGTCCAAAGGGAAAACATTTCATCTCCCTTATCCAATTCATCTTCTGCCTGCGGCAAAATGACTCGCAATACATCGCCGATATCTTGGGCTAGGAAATCAGAAATTCCTACAGTCAATACTTCCTCTTTTTCTTGAAACCAAATGTGTTCAATATTATATTTTCTTCGGTGTGCTACGGTAAATTCCATCAATTCTTCTTCTTCCATGTTCATGCCTCCGACAATTCTCGGCGAAAGGTATCTCCTTTATTGCTTATACTATAGGGGCATTTGAATATAAATGACTAAATGGAACAAGCGAGGAATTATCATACAAGCACCCTTCGCAGCAATTGGTGAGGAAATGAATTTCGCAGAAACCGACGAACATAGCATGATTCGTGAGATGGTAAGAGAGTGGGCTGAAGCCGAACTTACACCAACAATAGAACATCGAGACGCAAACCAAATTGCACCTATTGAAGAATGGGCTGCATTTGCCGAGTTGGGACTCCAGGGAATTACCATCGCCGAGGAATACGGTGGAATGCCTGTTGATGATATTAGTGAAGCAATTATCATCGAGGAATTAGCAAGAGTGGATGCCTCATTTGCTGTATTTTACTGTGTGCATGTCGGTCTTTGTTGCAAGACAATATCATTACACGGTACTGAAGAGCAGAAACAAAAATATCTCACTCAACTTGGTGCTGACAAAGTAGGCGCATATTCACTTTCAGAGGCAGGAGCAGGGACAGATGCAGCAGCACTTTCATGCAAGGCCACACTTTCAGAAGACGGAACCCACTACAAATTAAACGGACTAAAAATGTGGGTCACAAATGGAGCGAGTGCTGACATTTACGTTTTATTTGCAAAGGTTACAGGACACCCTGATTATGGAGTCAAAAAGCATGGCGGAGTAACCGCATTTATTGTAGAGAAGACATTTGAGGGTTTTACTGTAGGCAAAAAGGAAGATAAGTTGGGTATTCGTTCTTCGGATACTTGTACTCTCGAGTTGAATGACTGCATTGTTCCTGTGGAAAATGTTCTTGGGAAAGTCGGCAAGGGATTCAGCATCGCCATGAATGCTCTTGATAATAGCAGAATTGGTATTGCGGCTCAAGCGCTTGGAATTGCCCAAGGGGCTTTTGAAGCGGCTCTCAAGTTCTCGCGTGAGCGAGAAACCTTCGGTACTCCAATCGGCCGACATCAAATGATTACTTCCTATTTGGCAGATATGGCTACTGAAATTGAATGTAGTCGAATGATGGTATACAAGGCGGCTTGGGCAAAAGAACAACATTATGAAAATGGCGCACCAAGGCATAGTTTAGAAGCGAGCATGGCCAAATTGAAGGCTGGCGACACTGCTATGTGGGTTGCAGAGCGAGCGGTTCAAATCCACGGAGGATATGGGTTTGTAAAGGAATTCCCAGTTGAGAGGTTCTTTAGAGATGCAAAAATTACCCAGATTTACGAAGGTACACAAGAAGTTCAAAAGTTAGTTATTGCAAGAAACCTTACATGAGTAATCACAATCAACCCCGAACGCTTCGGCAGAATCACCTTTATTCAGCCAAGACTGAGTTGATTTTGAAGCGCAGGTTCAATAACGGTTGGCGTTTACCTTGAATGTCTATGAGCGACTATCTTGACCGAATCGGGGCTGGCCTCGTTATTGAGCATACAGAGTACTTTAGTTTTGACTACATTCCGTCAGAATTAGTTGGCAGGGATAATGAAATTACCAATTTGGCTTCAATGATGAGAGGAGTTTTCGAAAATAATAGTAGTGGGCGAGCAATAATTACAGGACGAGTTGGCTCGGGCAAAACCGCAATGACAAGGCGGTTTTGTACAGACGTTGAAAAAAAGTTTGCCGAAAAAAAATCAATAAAGGCCATTCATATCAATTGCCGAAATGTTACCACAAAGCCACAGGTTTTTCAGCATTTAATCAAAACATTTGACGAACGGCACCCCGATAGGGGCTTGGGGAGTGGAGAGTTATTACGTAGTATTAGGCGACTCATGAGAAATGAGAACACCCATTTTATTGTCGTTTTGGATGAGGTTGACCATCTATTACGCAGATCTGGTGATGATGTCTTATACCAACTTTTACGAATTGACGAAGGTGAAAAAACCCAAGGAACCCTTTCCCTTATTCTAATCAGCCAAGAGAATGTGCTTAACGTTCTCGAAAGTGCAGTAATTTCACGCTTTGGTCGCTCAAACCACCTGCGCCTTGCCCCGTATAATGAAGAGGGGTTATACAATATTGCCAAACAACGCGCAGAGTTAGCATTAGTCCCTGGGTCGTATAGTGATGAAATATTGCAACTTATCGCCGAATCAAGTTCTTCTAATGGTGATGCTCGCTTAGCCATTGAACTTCTTGAGGCTTCTGCCAAGCGTTGTGAAAATGCTGGCCGTAAAGAAATTACCATTAAAGATGTAAATGCAGTATCAAGCACTCAGCCTCAAGTGATGGTTGATGGAGCAGCAATAGAAACTCTTCCACTACATTCCATGATTGCCTTTTTAGCGATATGTCGTCGCCTTAACAAGGCAAACCAAATTGTAACCGGTGATGTTGAGAAACTATACCGCGTTGTTTGTGAAGAATATGAAGTCAAACCTCGTGGCCACACTACATTGTGGAAATATCTCAAAATGATGGTCAAGTGCAATTTCATTATGTCCCGTTATACTGCGCTAGAGGGAGGGCGTGGTCGAACCCAATATTTCTCAATGCCGCATGCCCTACCTAGTGATGTTGCCAAGCGTTTGGAATTGCTTATTCCGGCAATTATTCGCAATAATTCAAAGAAATAGCAACTGTTTCTGTGGCGGTGAGGCTAAATAGGGGCCGGCGGTCGCCGCATTACTGAGGTAATCACATGGCTGGAGAAAAGAGCTCATTCATCACCACGATTAACGACACAGACCCATCCAATAATGGTAAGTCCTACAAGTGTACAATTAGTGGTACAAATTATAATCAATTACTTGGAAAGACCATCGGAGATTCCATTGACGGTATTTTTATCGGTGAAGGAGAAGTCACTTTAGCAGGATATACTCTTGAAATTTCAGGTGGTTCTGATAAAACAGGAACTCCAATGCGAAATGAACTTTTAGGCGGTGCCCTAAAGGAAATTCTAGTTACCGCAAGCCAAGGCTACAAAGGGCACAAAATTGTCAACAAAAAGAGTAAGCGTTACCGCTACAAGCCCGATGGACTACGAAAACGCCGAACTTTCCGCGGAGCAACTATTACTCAAGATACTCGTCAAATCAACCTAAAGGTTGTAAAACATGGCAACAAGTCTCTTGCAGAAATCTTCAATACTGGTGACTCGGCAAGTGAGGATTGAGTCCCTCCCCGAGAAAAACACTAAGTATTGAGGCGAAATAAGATGGCAAGAGTATTACCAAATCAGCCATCCGTCAACATTGGCTTAGTCGGTCACGTTGACCACGGAAAAACTACACTTACTCAAGCATTATCTGGCATTTGGACCGATACACATTCAGAAGAACGCAAGCGTGGCATCAGCATCAAATTGGGATATGCAGATACCGCATTCTACAAAACCGATGCCGGTGTTTTCTACCCTACTGGACGTCGCCCCGATGGCGGCAAAGATGTTGACAAAGAATTGCAACGAGTTGTTTCTTTCATTGACGCACCTGGGCACGAGACCCTAATGGCAATAATGATCACTGGTGCCTCAATAATGGATGGAGCAATGTTAATGGTTGCTGCAAACGAAACTTGCCCGCAACCACAAACTCGAGAGCACCTAATGGCTTTGGAAATCGCCGGCATTGAAAACATTGTCATCGTTCAAAATAAGATTGACTTAGTTAATCGAGAACGTGCTATTGAATCACACGAAGAAATCAGGACCTTTCTCGAAGGCACAATTGCCGAAAATGCACCCATTATCCCAGTATCTGCTCACCATGATGTGAATTTGGATATTCTAATTGGCGCAATTGAACATTTCATCCCAACACCAAATCGTGAAGAGGAGGAAAAATCAGTTATGCACATAGCTCGTTCATTTGACATTAATCGTCCCGGAACTCGCCCCGCCAAAATCAAGGGAGGAGTAATCGGTGGAAGTATTGTATCTGGAACTTTTGAAATTGGCGATGAAATTGAAATTGGACCAGGGCGAAAAATTGAGAAGGGAAATAAATCTCATTACAAACCAATTCTTACTAAAGTCATCACCATGAAAGGTGGGGGGAAAGAGTTGGATTCAATGCACGCAGGTGGATTGTGCGGCATGGCTACTCCACTTGATCCAGTATTTACTACTGCAGATAATCTCTCTGGGCAAGTCGTGGCTAAGCGAGGCCAACTTCCTCCTGTTCGGGAATCAATGAAAATAAAAATTAATTTGATGAAAGAAATGGTTGGCGGGGATAGCGATACTCCAGAAAAGGTAGCACCATTGCAAGGTGGAGAAATGTTGATGGTTAACGTATCCACTGCGACTTCGGTCGGAATAGTTTCAAATGTAGGAAAGGGCGAAGCAACTCTGTCCCTTCGCCTACCTGTCGTTACCGAAGATGGAGCAAGAGTTAGTCTATCTCGTCGCGTCGGCACACGCTGGCGCTTAATCGGATACGGAGTCGTAGCCTAATTCGGAGGCGACAAGGCATGCAAGAAATTCTAGTGGATGCTTGCGGTTGGGCTGCCTTGATTGAGGGGCGAATTAACCTTGACCACGGAATGCAAAGTGTAGTTGGTCCATTTCAACTAATCCTGCTTGATACTGTTGAGGATGAATTGGTAAAACTTGAGGAGAAAAATAGAAGCAATTTGCTGTTGGATTTACTGAGGCAAAAAGCACAGGTTATGGAGACGAAAGAGGGTCATGGGAAGCACACTGACGATCAGTTATTTGTTATTGCAAAGGAGAAGAATATTCCAGTTCTTACTGTTGATAAAGAGTTGAAAAAGCGTTTGCACCATGCTGGTTGCTCGGTAATTGAAGTTCTCGGCGGAAAGCGCCTTCGCCTTATTGAGTGATGCAATGTCTACTTCATGCATCGCCTGTTTCTTCTTCATCTAACATTTCTATTCCCCGCAACGCGACACAAAGTATTCTTCATTGCGTCTGTTTTGCCGTGTGATTGTTCGCAAAATAGTATTTGTATTCAAAAAAAAAACGAAAAATTGCGCAATATTGACTATTGTCGGTATTGCCTTTATTATTGACAAGAATACGGAAACGGAATATGGCCGAAATTGATGCTGCTGCAAATGCTGTCCCTGAGGCGAGAGGTTTACCAATTCCATTGGCAATGGAACTCATATCTTTACTCAAACAACTTGGCCTCAATCACTCTACTGCAAATGTACTAATTTGCCTTCACCGCCACGATAATCTCGATAGCGTAAGCATCCAGAATATTTGTAATCTAAGGCAACCCGAAGTTAGCATTGCAATAAATGAATTAAAATCAATTAATGCGATCAGAATAGTGCCTCAACAATTGCGAAGTAGGGGGCGGCCAAAACACATTTATTCCTTAAACGGAAGTCTTGAAGAAGTATTGCAACCGGTAATTATTAATGCGCAGGATAAACTAATTCAAATGCAGCAACAACTTGAGGACATAGGCAAAATTACCAGCCTATTATGACGCACCTGTAAGCAAACTAGACTTCCAAAAACTCTCAACTTAGGGGAGTGTGAAGAGTACATCGTCACCATGCCCATCCAATAAGCCGATTTTTACCGCCGCATCAATCCAAGCGTGAGCATAATTAATAGCCCCAAATGCCCTTACATAATCTCCATTGGCCATGAAGTGCTTTGCATCTGAAGAATAATCATCTGCCATTCGCAACATTACCTGAAGGCGATTATTATCCTCAGTCCCTTCATTGGGGATTGGTGTGGCTTTAGCACGTGCTTTAGAAGTGAGTTCAAGGTAGTGGATTAATTTTTCCTCACTCACTTTGTCCTGAAGTTTGGACACCTAATTACCCTCCCTCTGCTTTTCCAATATTCGCCGCACATCCTCGCTTCTTCCCAAAGTTTGGTACAATTCTACTGCTTTGGACAATATTCCTTCATCCTCAGCCTTGCGTGCAGCATGGAAAATCTGGGCGCGATGTTCCCAATCCATCCTTTGCTTTTCTTCAGCGACGAGTTGTCGCGTTTGGGCACGTCGCTGAACTGCAAGATGTGGAGCTTCCCACCAGCGTAGCAATCCGCCGCGAGTAGATGTTACAATTCGGTCAATTCGGTTGCCACATAAATGCTCGCCGCCAATGAGCGCAGCATCATGTTCTATAGGCGGCAAACGGCATAAATTACCCTGTAATTCAAGCACCCACCAACCATCGGCTGTGCGAGTTGAAGCGAGAGGTTCCATGCCAATAGTTTCGATACGCTGAAGTTCATCCCATCCGAAGGGGTGAGGTACACCGACCCATATTTCTCCATCAGTTGATTGGGCCAAAAGATGTCCATCATGTAACTCACTCATCCATGACCAGATTCGCTCATCTACCATTCGGTCGCTATCTTGCTGAACTAAACGGAGGCAGCGTAAGTGACCCTTTTCATCTTGAAGCAATAGATGTTCACGGTCAAGACAACCGATTAGGCGGCGTATTGAACCAACATTAACACGACGCACACCGACTCCATTGCCGTTGAATAGATGCAAATGGCCGACTCTATCAGATAAGACCCAGCCCCCTCCTACGCGAGGGAGTATGCCATTGAACCCGCCAGTAGTTGACCTACCTTCGTGTAAAGGCGTACCATCTACAATGTTGAGAAGGTGAAACCCTTGGCCACATAGTAAACCAATTGTCTCATCTGAAATACCAATACTATATACTGCAAAGGGGAAAGTTGACTTCCAACGCGTATTTCCTCCAGCATCGATACAGATTACATCTGTACCGGCTGCGACTATTACTCCATCACCATAATGTGCAATTGCTGCTACGCGAGGAAATTGTTTGGACCAAACTACTTGCCAACTCTGTTCTTCATCAGTCATAATTAGCCCTCCAGCAAACCCCATGCAATCATCTGAGCCCTTGCATCGTTTGTAATTGAAAAGAGACGAGAACGGCCCATTTTGCGAACTTTGAAGATCCCTGCTTTCTGCAAGCCATTGCATAATTGTGACATTCTTGGGCGCCTTACATTTAATCCATTCATTAAAGCTTCATCACTTGGAGAAAATTCTCGTTGTAATGCCGTCTCTATTAAAAATGCCTCATTTGAACATAAATTACGGAGATGTTCGGCATTTAAGGCAACACTTTGCGGAGGTTGTTGCGGTTGTGGTTGATTCAAAGCAGTGAGACGGCCTGCAAGGCCATTTGCGAACATATTCGCCGGCTCACCCGAAACAACGCCTAGATTTGCCATAGAATGGGCATTTGGGGTTATGTGAGTGCGGTGCTGTGGAGAATATTGGCGAATATGTGGCTGGAGTGCATTAGGAGGCAGAGGTTGCTCAGTGGGTAATCTAGCAGGCAAAGCCCCAGGTGGGTGCGGTAGTGGAGGAGATTGTGGTAGTGAATGGTGTGCCTGAATTGGATGGCCCTGATGAGGCAGAGTGGCTGGATACTGATTTTGCATAGGAATAGTAGGTATTGCGATTTCCTCAGTCTCTATTTCCGGAAGAGGGGCTTCTGTGGCGAGCCACAAATCAGAACCATCATCTTGCATGTTTGGTTTTTCGCTTGCTTCGGTGTAATTTGGCAGTTTGCTATCTTTTTCAAAACGCGGTGAATCAAAGTTTGCTTGACGGTTTCTAGATGTCAATGAACCAAAAGGCCCTCTTGGAATTGGCAGGCTTGATTCACTATCGTACTCGCCTATTGGATTTGATGTATCATCAGACTCCTCATTATTACCTGCTTCAACCGACTCAATGCCTTCCTCCATAGCATCGTATTCGGCATTACCGCCATCAAACATGCTAAACTCAAAGGGAATATCAGCATTGTTTTCATCCTCAAGAATATCTGTTATCCGCTCTTTCTTGCCTTCATCAACCGGATCTATCATCATAGAGGACTTAGTTGGTATCCCCTCACTTTGGACGGCAATAGTGCTATTTGGCTCCAAAGGTGCATGGGTTTTGCCTACAATAGCGGCAGAATCGTCAGGTACCCCTACCTCTCCTAGCGCTTCCTCAATTGAAGAAGGAATATATTCGGGCGCATACTTCCCACTCATGAGTGAATACTGGCCCTCGCTATCTTCGCCCTCAAGTGCATCAAATGCAGCTTTTAGGCTGATTAAATTGTCGTCGATTTCTTTTTCTTTACGCGAGTAATCAAAAAGATCTCGCAATAAGCGAACTGTGCGGCCTACATGCCCTCCTGTTTCATCCAAAATACACTTGGATAATGCCGTAGGAAGGCTCCATTGAATACGGCTGACCTCACTCATACGTCGGCTAACTAATTCATCAAGTGCCTCCTCATCAAGAGGTTTCAGTTCGTCCACTTCATCAAAAGAGGATATTAACTCCTCGGGAAAGGATGCTAATTGCGCCGGAGTAACTGTAATCAGCACTAATGCTCGGAAACGGCGCAAATGGTCTACTAAACGCCCAAATACTTCGACCATTTGTGCACCAGTTGCACTTGGATAATCGTAAGTAAGTAACGGCAAAGTGCCAGTGTGGCCTGCCATTTCAGAAACTAATTTTTCAACTGTTAATGTATAATGATGAGGCTGATCAAAGCCTACAATAGTAGCAAATGTCTCTCCAAGCACACGATGGGCGGGGTTTTCAGAAGGAAGCATAGTAAGCGAATAGAAGCGCTCAGTTTGTGAGGCGAGAGAGTGCAATAATGAGGTACGGCCCGAACCTCGTTCCCCTTTTACCAAAATAATTCGCGGCGATTGATGCTTTAACAGACGGAATAATTTCGACATTACCTGGTTTCGGCCAGCCAATAGGCGCCATTCCGATGATTCAAGCGGTCTGCCGGAAAAAGGGTTAGACCGCATCGGAGGTAGATTGAGATTGAATTCAGCCCGCTCGCTCATAATTCCTCTCAGCCGACTTCATGGCTTATAGCGTTTGACGCATTTACGCATATTAACGAGTGGTTTTGAATACTTAAAGGCAATACTCGGCGCAAATTGCAAAATTGGACTGTAATATAAATGGCGGTAAAAATAGCCATTTAACGAGTGATTAACGCTTTATTAACGCATTCTTTAACGCGTTAATAACGCCTAATGCTGCAAATCATTATACCACTCGAGGCACCATAGCACTCCTGAGAAAAAGAAATGTGTTGCCCAATAGAAGTTGGCCTCAGCATGACAGGCTACCGTAGAGTGAAATGCGAGGCTGCGCATGGCGCGAAGCAAGTGAAAGGGCACAATTGCTCGTTATTACCGGCAAAGGCATTAGATAGAGGGCGCGCCGGAGGCAATTGGGGAGTCGCATGCCTGTTGATGATAGTCGCCTACCGGGGTTCCACAAACTTAGCGTTACTGAAAGACGCAGAAAGGTTGCCGAAATGGCACTCTTAGGTGCTGCCGACATCGCCACATTGGAAAATTATGGCGAGTTAGACGAGGAAGCAGCTAACCGAATGATTGAGAATGTCATTGGCACAATGTCATTACCAGTAGGCATTGCAACAAATTTCGTGATTGACGGTAAACCGTATGTGGTGCCTTTTGTAGTTGAAGAATCAAGCGTTGTCGCCGCGGCATCCAATATGGCAAAGCGTTGCCTTGTCAAGGGAGGATTTAGGACAAATAACGACAAACCAATAATGATTGGACAGTTGCAGGTTATCGGTGTAGAAGATCATGTTGCTGCTGAGAAAATCATCTTTGGTGCGAAGGAAGAAATCATCGCTAAGTGCAATAGTTTACCCTCGACAATGATTCGCCTGGGCGGAGGTTGTAAGGACATACTTACTCGCTCGATTCAATCAATGTCAGGGCCAATGTTTGTGATCCACATCCTCGTTGATTGTCGTGATGCAATGGGTGCGAATGCAGTCAACACTATGACTGAAATGATAGCCCCCGATATTGAATCCTTAATTGGAGGATCGGTAAAACTGAAAATATTATCTAACCTTGCAAGTCATCGTTTAGCAAGAGCATCTGCGACTTGGACTCCCGAAGAATTGTCCCTTGACGGTAGCCGCGAGAGTGGCGAAAGCGTCATTTTGGGAATAATAAATGCATATCACTTTGCAGATGCCGACCCGTTTAGAGCTGCTACACACAACAAGGGAATAATGAATGCAATTAGTTCAGTTGCAGTTGCGTGTGGGCAAGATTGGCGAGCCATTGAAGCCGGATGCCATTCTTGGGCAGCATACAACAATGGCAAGTATTCCTCAATAACGCACTGGGAAGTAAACTCAGACGGAGATCTCCATGGTTCAATTGAATGCCCTATGGCAGTCGGCATTGTTGGCGGTGCAAGCAAGGTACATCCTGCAGCCAAGGCTAATTTGAATATCCTTGGAGTTGAGTCATCACAAGAATTGGCAGGAGTTATTGCCGCAACTGGATTATCACAAAATTTAGCCGCCTTATTTGCTCTTTCTACTGCCGGAATACAAGCCGGACACATGAAGCTACATGCGAAAAATATGGCAGTTTCTGCCGGAGCAGTTGGCGGAGAGATAGAGAAAATTGTAGAATTCGTGCATAACCACGATGGCCCTATCACTCAACAATCTGTCGTTAGCGCCCTAAAAAAACTGCGTGAAAATACCCTTTGACACAGATGAGTCATGTAAGTGAGAAAAGTCAGTTTATTTTAAAAACTTCGGGTGAATACAAAAGAGATATCCGATTACCCGTCCGAATTCACAATCAACTGGTTGAGTGCGATCATTCTTCCTCAGATACAGGAAGAAGCGTCTGTCCGGTTTCTGGTGATAATGCAGCAGGACGTTCAGCACCCTGGGTAAGTCCAGCTTTATCCACCTGCTCTCGCCACCATTTTCGTACCTTGCCCTTATCGCTATGTGGGCATCCAAACATTTCAGAAAACCTCCTCGTTGTAGAGAGGCGGCGCGTATTTCCATCCCTGCGACGGTCAATTAACCCCGCATTGGAAAGTGCTCTAACGTGGTCGTATGCCTTTGGGCCGAGTAATTCCACTAATCTTGTCTGTGACATGGGTTGATGATATGCAATGAGTGAAAGGGTTTTGAGATGTGCCTCTGAAACCGTTGGCTTGGCAGATTGCGGGAGATAATCTGCTAGTTTTGGTTTCACTTCAAGAGCCCAGCGGTGTCCGACTTCCGAAAGTTGGATTGCACCGCCGCGGCGACGCTTTAATGATGAATGAAGAGAATTGAGGGCGTGGATTACTTCAATAACATCAGCACTCAACCCTTCTGCAAGTTCTTCAGGAGTCATCGAGCGACCTGCACCAAATAATGTGGCTTCAATGAGAGTTTCTAGCCCAGGTTTACTCACCACTTACACCCCCGTCGGTAATAATGTCCAACATTGCTGCTGGGATGGGGTCCGCATCAGTAGCGGCTTGGTTTATTGCGGCAGAGGTTATCTCCTCTTTGTTTGCAACCGCCGCATCTATTGCAGCAAGAGCCGCCTCTTGGCGTGATAATAACTCTACCTCTTCAGCAGCCTTAGCAGCCATAGCCCTTGCGACTAATGCCTCTTGTTTTATGCGATAGCGCTCTGTCCCACCCATCTCTTCTTCAGCAGCCTTTGCGCGTTCATTAGCATCTCGTTCACAAATTGCCATTACCGCTTCAAAAGTGAGTAATTGATGATGTTTGTCGCGAATGTGAATTGGCCCATCTGGTGCATCTTCCTGCCACAAGTCAATCACTCCCAAATGAGTAAGATGTAAACTAGATAGAAGAGTAGTAACCCATGCTTGCTCGTCAATATCTTCTGGCTCAGAGCCATATTCGGTAATCATTTGCAGGCGAATTGCATCTTTGACTGCAGACAGAGGCAGTGGTGCTTTGCTTGATTTACCATCGGCTTGTAAGGCATCGCGGAATGAAATCCAGCACAGGCGAAGATCTTTTTCCAAATTTTCATCATGCATTTTATTCCCAACGGTAGAAATCGCATTCTTGACTGCTGCTGCATGGCGCTTACGGTGTTCTTCACGCAGGCGGACTTCTTCTGATTCGACACAGGCTTCTCTAAGTGCACCGAGTAATTCACCGAGCGTTACAGGCCGGCCTTCGTCCCGATGCACCCTCTCTTGGAATAAATTGGGTAATGTGGAGTCGGCTTCACCGGTTAGAACATTATTGGTAAAGGCAAATTCTGCATCATCAAATTCCACCTCCCAGCCACCGAGGAAATTAAAGTCAGACTCTTCTTCTTCGTCCGCCAAAAGAGCGCGGCCATACAGATCTTCGGCTTGATGCCTAAGCACACCCCACGCAAGACGAATTAGGCGTCCACAAGAAGGCAGGTCTAACTCTCCACTACCCTTGCGGATTCTTTTACTAAAGAGGCGGATAAACTTTTCAAGGTCAATCGACCAAGGATTAAGGCCTTCAGTACGAACTAATTCAAAGACTAGAGCAACTGAACGGTCAAATGGATCTTTGAGAGATTTGTGTTCGGCTTCATCTAATTGAGCCAGTTCCATTATGCGGTTGGCATAAAGTTGCGCATCGTCTTCCGTATCAGCACCTTCTGCTCGCAATTGGTCTATTACATCCTGTCTAAGGAACCATTTGTCAAGACTCTCTTGCTTCATCATCTCACCTCCTTTTCTCATTGTTGAAATTAGTCGCTAGATACTTACTCATCCTCGTCAATAGTTTTTTCTTCAATGGCAGGGTCGTCCGGGGCTTCCTCATCAGCCTGTGAGATTGCCTTGTGCAAGTTCTGTTCTTCGTCGATATCCTCGCTTAAGTCTGCAGTTCTTGCCTGTAAATCGCCGAGAGGATTTGTGGTGTCAGAGATATCTGTGATTTCGGGGGCATCAGTGGCGTCTGTGAGGCCGGGAGTGTCTGTGGTTTCGCCGACGCTAGTTTCGGCTTCCCCTTCATCTTCAAGCCCGCCGAGAGATTCAGGATATTCGATTTCTTCTGGAATCAATTCCATGTCATTTGGATCGGGAAGGTCGCCAAGGCGCTCGAGTAGATCTTGGCGCTCATTAGCAGCAATATTATCCTTCAACTCAGAAAATGCCTTCTCACCCAATTCAATAGCACGCTCACGGTCAAAGTTAGCAATACGACGACTACATCCATCACCGGCGTGTGTAATACCTATGTGATGGTCCGCCAACTGCAAACTAACCTTACGCAAAGTAACTTGGATGAATTGAGCCTTCTCGCTTCTTAATCGGCACATTGTGGCAATACGCTCAGCATTAATTGGATCGAGGTTTTGGTCTACTTCATCAAAGTAGTAAAATGGACTTGGGTCGTAATCTTGGATGGCAAAGATAAGGGCAAGGCTTGCCATAGATTGTTCCCCACCGGATAATTGCTCGAGTTTTACCTTACTAGATTTGCCTGGTGGTTTTGCCCACATGGAGAGGCCGCCCTTGAATGGGTCATCTGGTTTTTCCAGGAAAAGTTCACCTTTTCCTCCTCCAGACAAGTTTTTGTAAACTTCTCTAAAATTACTGTCAACTTCCTTGAGTACTGCCGACAAGCGCTTCTTACGCTGCTTTTCAAGACGCTCGGCGAGGCCATCTAATTCTCTACGCCGAGCATTCAATTTCTTATTATCTCCCTTCAAAGATTCAACTCGGTCAACAGTTGAATCATATTTTTCAATTGCTAACATATTTACTGGACCGATTAATTCAAGGCGACGTTCAAGTTTCCTCACATTAGTTTCTGCTTCGCCTACAGGAGGTAAACTGACTCCTGCTGAAGCAGGTGCGAGGTCCATTGTTGCCATTTCGTTGGTGAGTTCAGCAAGTTCAGTTTGTTTTAGTTGGATTTGTAGAGTTAAATCATTTGCTCTATTTAGCAGAGTTTCAGCTTGAGCGGCTTCTTGTTCCAAACTAAGGCGTAGCCCAATACGTTCTTCGGTTGCTTGAATTCTTTTTTGGTCAAGATCCGAATGTTCCGATGTAATCTTGGAATGAGCATCTTCAGCAATTGATAACTCAGCAGATAAGTTTGTGATTTCAATCTCTAACTTCCCATTTCTTGAACTGCGGTTAGCATTATCTTTTGCGAGACGGTTTCGTCGCCCAGCGAGTTCTTTTACTCGGTCTGAAAAAATACTGCCATGTGTGCTTCCACTAGAAAGAATGGCTTCGGCTTTGGCCTTTTGTGATTCTGCATTTACACGCAATTCTTGTGACTTACGTAGCATGTCTTGAAGATGTTGTGGGCTCGCACTTTGAAGGGCCTCATTTGCAGTAGTTCGGTCTGCTTCGGCTTGTTCAAGTGCAGTAGTTGCAACTGCCAAACTGTCCTCCTTCGCCTTCAGCGCCTTATCGGATTGGGCTAATTGCTCTTCCACTTTCTTGACAATTCCAATAGCCTTGGATAGACGTCCTTCTGCAAGGCGCAATTCCTCTCGCCATTGGCGTAATTTTAGTGCTGAATCATCATTAGTGATTTCATTTATTTGCTGGCGTAACTTTTGTTGCTTTGCTCTTGCTTCGCCAAGTGATGCATTAACAGTATCCGCCATTAATTGCAAGCGATTTACTTCGGCCTCAAGTTTTTCTATTTCCGAAGCACCAGCTAATTTACCGCCAAATCCAGTCTTTATCTTCATTGGCGCACCACCCTGCATGGCTCCTCCGTGTTCGGTGATATCTCCGCGGATTGTCACAAGGCGAACTCCGCCCATATGCTTCCTTGCAGTTGCAAGGTCGCTGACAACCAAGGTATCTCTTACCACATAATGAACTGCATTTTCAAAGCGGGGATCGAATTCAAGTAATTCAGATGCCAAACCGAGAACACCTGGCTGGCGTTCTATCATCCTCGCCTTTCCGCCTACGCGATATGATTTCATCTGGTTGAGAGGGAGGAACATCGCACGGCCAACGCGGTTTTCGCGTAACCAGGCCATGCATTCAGCAGCAACTTGGTCAGATTCGACAACTATTGCCGACATTCCACCCATGCCAATTGCAGTAGCGAGGGCGAGTTCGTGTGAGGAATCACGAGGCTTGCACAATTCACTAATCGTGCCGATTATTCCGCGCCTTTGCCCACTATCGCGTAGGTGCAAGAGTCGTTGAACTGCAGCGATATGCCCGCCGCGACCTCCTGAAGCGCCCTCTAATTCAGCGCGCTTCAAAGCCAGATTACGATCTGCCTCGCGGAGACGTGAATTAATCGCTTCAAATTCAGTTGATAATTTTGTTTCACTTCGCTGCATTTGCACCAGCGATTCTCCAAGTTTTTTGCGGCTAACAACGGGAGTATCCTCGCCTAATTCCTCGCCTTCAAGTTTAAGATCGTCCACTGCTAATTGGGCTTCAGTTACTTGTTCTTGGGCTTCAGCAAGTTGTTGAGCGGTTAATTCCACATGTTGGGCTGCGCGGTCGCGTTTGAGTTGGGCGTCGGATAATTTACCCTGAACTTCGTGGGCCACCTCTCCTGCTTTACCAAGTGCTCGAGTTAATTCGCGGGTGTGCTTATCACCAGTTGACAGGGCATCCTTCGCTTCTGCTTCAGCAGTTTCAGCAGAAATGAAATTTGCTTCTGCTTCCTTTAATGCGGATTGGGCTGCGAGTACTTCCTTCGTATGTTCATCTAATGCGGATTGTGCTTCTTTTTCTTCGCCCAGTAGTATCTCAATATCTTCTTCGGCGTCAGCAATCGCCGTTTCTGAATCCGTGATTTGATCCCTTCTGCGATCGGTTTCGCGGTGAAGTTTGTTGATGCGCTCTCGTAATTGACTGGCTTCCTCGCCGAGTACATCGGCGATTTGCTTTTCCAAATCAGCGACTTTTTCATCCAATTGAAGAAGTTCTTTGGCGCCGATTTGCACCTTTGCCTTCAAGGAAGTACCTTCTTCATTATATCGCACCTGTTCTTCACTAAGGAATTGGATTTCGTCGTAACGTGAACGGTGCTTTGCGTGAAGAAGGGTTGCCTTTGCAGCACTCAATTCGTCTATTAGACTTTGAGCGCTGATTGCTTGTTCGCGCTCTCGTTTTAAGTCCTTTAATTGTGAAGATAATTCAGTTTCAAGTAAAGTTATCCTTTCAATGAACTCATCTACACGCTCTTTTTGCTTGTGGGCCTTACGGATTTCATCATCGTAGTCGGTAACTCCAGCAACTTTGTCCAACACTTTTCTTCGCTTTGAAGGTGTCATTCGGGCTAAATTGGTGACGTCCCCTTGTAAGACAATATTGTAACCATCGGCACTTGCATTGGCACCGGCCAATAACATACGGAAGTGATTGCGGGAAGATGACTCCCCATTGAGGAAATATTCTGAAACCACATTATTGCTCTTAGTCAAGCGAATTGAACGAGTAAGGCGGACCTCATCTGTGTCAATGTTTAGTGAACGACGCTCGTCTTCAGCGGCAGGGTTGTCAAAAATTAGCGTTACTTTACAACCTCTTGCAGGTCGGTTTGAACCTCCGCCGTTGAAAATTAAATCTTTTGAATTGTCCGCACGGATATTTTTATTTGATTTTGTTCCCAAAACGAATTGTATGGCGTCACCACAATTTGATTTCCCAGAACCATTCGGCCCTGTTATTGCAGTAAAACCTCTAATGAATGGTACATCTACTTGTCCTTTGAACGATTTGAAATTCTCTAATTCCAACCCTTTGAGATACATATTATTCCCTCCCCTCAACCAAAATGGCTAACGACATTCTAACATGCGAACCTTGACAGGTAATAAGCAATACGACAATAGATGTGCCCCCTAAAGGCTTTCAAAGGGTCCTTTTTCACCGCCAAAAGGACATTTCGTAAGTGGATTTGCAGGCGAGTAGATAATATATGGAGGCAAAGATTGAACATCAAACGCTCATTCGCAATGATGTAACATATGCCTTCAGCCATCATTGTTGGGTCGGGAATTGCCGGATTATTCGCCGCCATATCCTGTGCGGATGCTGGTTGGAATGTCCAAATTGTTACAAAAAGTGACCCTAGTGATTCATCAACAAATTTTGCCCAAGGAGGGATTGCAGGAATTCTTGACAAAACCGATGGGGTCGGCATCGAATCTCATATTGCCGACACACTAAAATCAGGAGATGGACATTGTGATGAAGCCGTAGTCCGTGGGATTGTTGAAGAAGCAGGAGATCGGATTAGAGATTTACTCAACATTGGAGTTAAGTTTGACGAGAAGGATGGTGGTGGTTTTGATCTGGCAAAAGAGGGTGGACATACCTCACACCGAATCCTCCACAGCAAGGATGCAACTGGAGCCGAAATAGAGCGGGCTTTGATGCAAGCGATTGAAAATAACTCAAATATTTCACTACTTTCTAATCATCTCGTGGTTGACCTAATTCTTGAGGATAATGAGGCTGAGGCCCATGATATTGTTGGCATTTGGTGTCTTGACCTTGATGCTGAAGAAATGCATACAATGGCCGCTGATGCAATCATTCTCGCCACAGGAGGTGCCGGGCAATTGTATTCTCATACAACAAATCCACTTGTTGCAACTGCTGATGGTGCAGCGATGGCAATTCGAGCGGGAGCGGCAGTGAAGGATATGGCTTTCATTCAGTTTCACCCTACCGCACTGGCGACTCCCTCGCTCACAAGAGCATTCTTGATTACCGAGGCCCTGCGAGGTTATGGAGCGGTATTACTCGATATTGAAACCCATAAAAAATGGAAGGTAGGAAGTAGCGCGAAAGCCGGTAGAGGCGATATTAAAGACCCTTCAGCACTTTCTTTCACCCTAAAGCATAGCCCACTTGGTTCCCTTGCAACAAGAGACATCGTTGCCAGAGCAATTGATTCTGAGTTGAAAATGAGTGGAGAGGATTTCGTGTATTTGGCCACAGAGCATCTCGTTCATGATGATTTACACAAGAGTTTTCCGATGATTGCTGAGTACCTGAAAACCATCGGCCTTGAGTTGGGGGTTGATCCCTTACCGGTGTCTCCGGCGGCACACTATTTTGTAGGGGGCTTGGAAGTTGACCATGTGGGTCGGGTAAAGCAAAAAGGCATTCACCATTACATGGGACGCCTGTTCGCTATTGGCGAAGTCGCTTGCACAGGGATGCATGGAGCCAATCGCCTGGCATCAAATAGCCTTCTTGAAGCGGTAGTATATGCGCAAAGGGCAGCAAAATATGCGATTGAAAATCCTCCTGCAGATGGAAAGGAAGTTGATGCGATAGACCTCCCTCGATGGCGCGCAGACAAGTTAAGCACATTACGTGAACATGGACATCTGCGTCATGACAGAGAGGCGATTCAAGCAACAATGACTCATGATGTTGGGATAGTAAAACGCGATTACAGATTACAAAGAGCAAGTCGTAGGCTTGCTCTTTTGTCCGATGAAGTTGGCCGGATTTGGCAAAGGTGTAAACCAACGCGAGATTTAGTTGAGTTGCGAAATTTGATATTAATTGCCAAAGAAGTATGTTATGCGAGTATTGCAATGAAGGAGAATATTGGATTGCACTGGAATGATGACTTGATTTAGCCATAGTGTCATCTTCAGCATTGGATTTTGAGAAATAATTGACGCAACTCTAATTGATTTTTAGACCGCTTTCAATGCCATGGATTAGGACCAGCAACTGACTATTTAGTGGCACCGGCATACCGAGTATCTCAGCAATTCTAACAACTTCACCTGTAATCGCATCTATCTCTGTAAGTTTACCATTTCTAATATCTTGAAGCATACTGCAAGAATTATTTGCGGTGGACTGCAATACATCATTTAGAGTGTTAATTAATTCCTCATCAGGAGGCAAATTTATTCTTGAGTGCCTTCCTACATTTGCTGCTTCAAGCATTACCGCCGCTGATTGCTCACGTAATTCTGCGATTTCAAAGAGGGCGCCATTCTCAACACCACAAATTGCTGCAATTGGATTAATGGCACAGTTTATTAGAAGTTTCACCCAAAGCATTGAATGGATGTCTTCAGTCCACTGGGGAGATAAGCCACCTTCAGAAAGAACATCGAGAAGGTCACCTACTCCATCTATAGAGTGAGAGATTGGAGTGCTTTGTTCTGCCGCCCACGCCCCTTCGCCAGCCGAGATATTCATTGACCCCAAGACAATATTTCCTTCACCTGCCCATTGAGTATTGCCAGGAGATAGACGGCCGGCTCCATGTGTGGTGATGGCGCCGATAACGCGGTGTTCTCCACACTTCTCCGAAAGAATTTTTTCAGCCAGAATGCCATTTTGTAAGGAAAATACTAATCCTTCTTGTGAGAGCAACTGTGTTGCTATTTCAGCCAAGTCAGAGGTTGATGCTGATTTGCCGCAAACTATGCAATAATCGGTCTGCCTTATCCAATTTTCAGGTAATTCTGCACCTTCGGGGTGCACAAGCCATTCAGATGCTGAGATTTCTTTTTCAACAACACCGGTCAATTTTAGTCCAGTTGTCATCAAGGCAAGGGCTTGTTCGCCTCTACTTGACAATAATAACTCAACATTAGGTATGCTTGCAAGACTTCCGGCAATTACTGTTCCAATCGCCCCTGCTCCAAGGATGGCGATTTTCATGACACTCAAACTCCTATTTCCCAAGAAGCAACATGTAATTCAATCAATCCGTCTGAATCCAATTGTAGCCAAGCAGAAGTGGATACTATTTGCCCATTTTGCTGATTAATTGTAATGGAGTAATTGCTTTGATTTAATACCACATCAATATCAACATTCCCGTGAGTTCGCAATTCTACATCAGCAAATGACAATCCACCATATAGCGAAAATTCAGTAGATGAATCACTGGTGATTATTGAATTGAGCAATTGTCCATTTATCATACTTAGAGAATATTCATCTGAAGTTGAGGATATTTGCCAAAACTGTGATGGAAGCGGTGAGTCATCATCACAAACCATCAACCAACCTTCAGCAGGGACTGTCAAATTGAGTGAACCATTCGCCAAATTGGGGATCAATCCATATTCGCGGAACAATAGATCCCAGCGCCATTCAGGCCCATCATCAGAACCATTTTCGAAGGCAACTCCCGGCAAGCGTGGGAATAGGTCTTGGCGACAAAAGGTGTACTCAGCATTCCACAACACATAGGAGTTTGAAGTAAAGGCCTCGTTATCAGAGAGTAACATAGTGGGCTGACCAGAAGAAGACAAGGTTACAACAGAATCTACAACACTCGGAGTAAAGGTGTATATCTCACCTTCATCGGAAACCCAGCGTAAGGACAACCCCCCGCTGAGTTGGTGTATTGCACCAGATTCACCATTGAGACAGAGAGGTAATGTGTGATTTTCCAACTCATTTGGAATAAGCGCCGCACTTGAAAGACCATCAAAGGTCCACAATAATGAGGAGTCACCTGTAGTATTTGTCGTCGCAGTATCAATAATTGAAACATTTCCGGGCAAGGCATCCTCAGCAAATAGGATAGAGGTACAAAGTTGTGGTGACTCGTGGTTTTGATTCCAATTCCAATTGGTTGAATCGAGAACCACTTGGCTATTCGGAATAATTCTGATTGTTTGTTGTGAAGAGGTACTTCCTGACTGGAGCCACAAGTGAATTTCAATAACACTAGAATTCATTTTTGAATCAGTAGGAGAAGCCCACATCAGTGGTATCTTTACTTTGGAAAGCGGCTGGATTTGGCCGGAACAACCATTGTTGAGAGTTTGATTTGTGGTTGAAGTACACTGCCATTTGAGATCCCAATAAGTGTCGTTTGTCCAACCTCTAACGCTCCAATCTTGAGCGATAAGAGCTGGCGAGTCCAGTAATATATAGAATTCACCAGTTGAGTTCAAATCCAAATCAAGGCTTGTAGGTATTGACCATTCAGGGGTATCATCCCAATCACTAACCATCTCAGTAGGCATCTCAGAAGGAAGAGCGAGAAGAAGGGCGACAAAGAGGAAGTGGGAAAGACGCGTGCCTGTTTTTTCATTGAGGGGTTTCAGGTCATCAAGAATACGCGGTGTCCTTAAGTTTGAGCCGAAAAGAAGAATTTGCAAACTACCATAAATAGTCAAGAAAGACCAAAGTGAATGTCCATCAAAAGCGCCAAACATCAGCCCAGTGACTGCAATCATCAAGAATAGCGTAACCTGCCAGCGGAAACTTCGAGCCGCCTCAAGTCCGACAAAGGAAATAAGGATTCGACTGCCAGGGAATCCAGGGATTGGTAATAGGTAAATCCAGCCAAGCATCATTAGTCCAAGGCCTGCTAAAGCCAAAGGATGAGCCCATGCACCGAGAAGATACAGGGATTCGCTACCAAATGCAACTGAACCAATTAAATTAGCAATAAGCGGGAATGAAAGGCGATTTGGTTGCTGAGAAAGAGTCACATTTTCGGGAGTTAGCCAAAGCCCCAACATTATGCAAAAGAACCCCGAAATAATTAGTACGCTTGGTGCTACAATAGCAGAAAGGGCAAGGCTTCGGCGATTTGGCCAAACAATTCGGTCCATGCTTGGGACACTTGGAGCATAAATAACGCCGAAAGGCCACGGGAAATATGGCAATGGCATTGGAATTGGCAAAATATGGCCGAGACGCACTCCCAATTTTTTTCCGATTGATACTTGTAAATAAGAAGCAAGAGCGAGTGTACCCGTAAATGGGATTGCATAGAAAAAGAGGGCTGAGGTAAGAACAGACTTGTCTGTATAGTTACCCCCTATGGTAGATTCAATCCAGTTTGAACTTACAAAAAAGGTTGAGAAAAAGGAAGCAATCCAAAAAAGCATTATAGCTTTATTGCTCATTGAAAATAAACCGATGGGAGTCGGGGTGATTTGTATTGCCCAAGGCTCATCATTGAATAACTCCGCACACATATCAATTTCAGCCAAATCAGAATTGGCTAATTCAAGAGAAATATGCGGGTCACCATCTTCCATACCCTCAAGAGGCAAAACTGACCAAGCGGGATTTACACCACCTAGGTCCTCGATGAGTGTGAAATAGCGGGCAAGAATATGCCCGATGAATTGTCGTTCAGACCATGCTTTGTCAGCGATAATTATTGGTTTTGCATTTGAATCAGACATCACCAATCACCTCCCTCAACAGTTTGCCCTTAAGGCGCTCCTCCAATAAGGCTCCTATGCAAAATAATACAATAGTTGAACGAGAACGGTGTGCGAGCAGTTTTGCTCACTTATTCTTGAAACGCTTTAGACGGAAAGTCTCTTCTCTTTCCATTTCCTCAAGTCTTAGTTGAATAAAGTCACGTGCTTCTTCCATTTCAGGAATAACCTTGTACTCAAGAGCATTTACACGGCGCTTGGTAGCTTCAATTTCTTCAAGCATTCGCTTTAGAGTTGCTTCCATCTCAGCAGCCCTTGTTATTTTCTCCACGAGATTCCCATATGCTTCAGCAGCCTCATCAACATATGGGCTTGAACCAATGAAACCGATTCCTCTTTGTTCAAAGGAAGGATTTAGGTCCGAACCGAATACACTAGGCACATTTACTCCCATGATATTGCGTACTTTGACATCAACTTCGGGTTTTGACGAAACTGCTAAGGCTACTGCTTGAACCTTTAATCCACCTTCAATGGCGATTGCTAGCCCAATTCTTTGCTTTGCAGAACGATATACTTCGGTTAATTCTTGCTTTGCTTTAATCATCTCAGCAAGAAGGGTTCTAAACTCAAAGAATAAACCATCTCGCTTCATCTTTAGCAACTTATACCCATTCTGGGTCTGCTTGATGCGACGCTTCAGGTTGATGAGTTCGCTACGGGTTGGTTTGATGTCCAGTGCCATGAATCTCACCTCCTTCTAATCTAATGCCTAAGGCACTTCACTCCTTCTTGTCGACTGGGTGGTACTTGTCAATCCACTTTTGGTCAAGACGGACGAGGTACTTGGTTGAAATATTCTGCATTAGGTCCCAGCATAGGTTGAGAGTTTCATCAAGACTACGGTCTTCATCACGGCTTTGACGCAGGAATTTATCCTCAAATAACCCGGAGAATTCCAGTAATTGCTTGTCACGTTCGTTCAGCGCATCTTCGCCGACAATCGCTACGAGACCACGTAGTTCACGGCCTTGTGCGTATGCAGCATACATCTGGTCAGAAACCGACTTGTGGTCCTCGCGAGTAGTCTTTTCTCCAATACATCCGCCCATAAGGCGGCTTAGACTTGGCAATACATTGATCGGTGGGTAAATACCGGCTTGATGTAATTCACGACTAATAACAATCTGCCCCTCTGTAATATATCCGGAAAGGTCAGGAATTGGGTGGGTGATATCGTCACCAGGCATAGTCAAAATTGGGAATTGGGTAATACTTCCTTTCTTCCCCTTGATTAGTCCAGCGCGTTCATACAACATTGCAAGGTCAGTGTACATGTAACCGGGGTAACCACGGCGTCCGGGAACTTCTTCACGAGCTGCACCAATTTGGCGCAGAGAGTCACAGTAGTTTGTCATGTCAGTATAGATAACCAAAACGTGATAATCCAATTCGAAAGCAAGATATTCAGCAGCAGTTAGAGCAAGCCGAGGTGTAATCAAACGCTCAACAGCAGGGTCATCAGCCAAGTTAACGAATAATACCGCATTCTCAAGAGCACCAGTGCGCTCTAAATCGCTTCGGAAGAAATTGTATTCTTCAGCAGTAATTCCCATTGCACAGAAAACCACAATGAATTCTTCATCGCTATCGGTTAATTTTGCTTGGCGGGCAATCTGCAATGCAATATCGTTGTGTGGCAGACCGCTTGCACTAAAGATAGGCAATTTTTGTCCACGAACAAGAGTTGTACAACAGTCAATTGCGCTTACTCCAGTTTGAATGAAATCGTGTGGGCTTGCTCGGCTATAGGGGTTGATAGCAGCACCAATAATGTCGTGGTGAGCATCAGGGACAACATCAGGGCCACCGTCACGAGGGCGTCCTGCTCCATCCAAAATACGACCGATTAGTCCTTTACTTACTGGAAGTTTGAAAACATCTCCCATGAACTTAACTCCGGTGTTTAGGTTTACACTTGCAGTTCCTTCAAAAACTTGGACAACGACTAATTCATCAGATGTATCTAGAACTTGCCCATTCTTGATTGTTCCATCTTCCATACGAAGTTCAACAATTTCGCCAAATGCGACTGGTTCGGTCTTATTCAAGAACACAAGTGGTCCTTTGACATCAGTAATGGTTCGGTATTCTTTTCCGGTCATTTCAATCCCTCCTAGTTTTCCTCCACCGCTGCGGCGATTTCTTTGACCATTGCATCAACAAGGCCATCCATCTTTGGTAGGTATCCCTTCTCAAATCTACCACGCATCAAATCTGTACGCGCCTGTACATTCACTACATCATCGAGTAGTGCGCCAGCCGCCATTGCTTTCTTTGCAGAGTCTTGGAATGTAAGAATGGCTTTTGCCATCTTGTATTGTTGGTCAATACCCGAGTAGGCATCGACATCGTGGAATCCATTTTGTTGTAGGAAGTATTCACGAATCATTCGAGCAACTTCAAGGGTTAATTGTTGGTCAGTTGGCAGAGCATCTGAACCGACTAACTGAACAATTTCTTGGAGTTCGGCTTCAACTTGAAGAAGACCACTGATTTCGGTACGAATCTCAGGGAAGTCTTGGGCGATATTGTCACGGAACCATTGGTTTAGTGATTGAGGGTATAGGGAATAAGAACCTAACCAGTTAATTGCTGGGAAGTGGCGTTGTCGGGCAAGGCCCGCATCCAATCCCCAGAAAACCTTCACAATACGAAGAGTTCCTTGAGATACCGGCTCGGAAATATCTCCGCCAGCAGGCGATACAGCACCGATAACAGTAACTGAACCATCTCCACCATCCATAGTTTCCACACGTCCAGCGCGCTCATAGAACTCAGCAAGACGACTTGATAGATAAGCAGGATATCCTTCTTCACCAGGCATTTCTTCAAGACGAGAGGAAATCTCACGCATTGCTTCTGCCCAACGACTTGTTGAATCAGCCATTAGTGCAACATCGTAACCCATGTCACGGAAGTATTCCGCAATGGTAATTCCAGTATATACGGATGCTTCACGAGCAGCCACTGGCATATTCGAAGTATTTGCAATCATCACGGTACGGTTCATCAAAGGCTGACCGGTATTTGGGTCAATCAAATGAGGGAATTCGTCCAATACTTCAGTCATTTCATTTCCGCGCTCTCCACAACCGATGTAAACAACGATTTGTGCGTCAGAGTACTTTGCAAGACTTTGCTGAGTAACTGTCTTTCCAGATCCGAATGGACCTGGGATTCCAGCCGCTCCACCCTTTGCAAGAGGGAATAAGAAATCAAGAATGCGCATACCAGTAATTAGTGGTGTGTCCGGTGCGTACTTTTGCTTGTATGGACGAGGAGTTCGCACTGGCCACTTTTGCATCATTTGAACTTCGGTTCCATCTTCAAGAGTACAAACTGTTTCAGTAACATTGAAATCACCTGATTTAACAGATTTTACAACGCCACTTACACCGGGTTTGAGCATTACCTTGTGAACGATAGTGTCGGTTTCTTGAACTGTTCCAATAACTTGACCAGATGTGACTTCATCACCAGCAGAAACTGTGGCCTCAAAAGCCCACTTCTTTTCCATGTTAATTCCGTCTGCATCAACTCCACGACTAATGAAAGAACCCATGACCTTCTCCAATGTCGCTAATGGTCTTTGAATACCGTCATAAATCTCAGTCAATAATCCGGGGCCAAGTGCAACAGAGAGGGTTTCTCCGGTGTTGATTACTGGCTCACCAGGGCGAATACCACTGGTGTCTTCATACACTTGGATGACAGCCTTATCGCCGTGAAGTTCAATTACTTCACCCATAAGTCCTTCATTTCCAACTCTTACAATGTTATACATAGCTGCACTCATACCAGTCGCTGTTACTACAGGTCCTGAAATTCGATAGATCACTCCTTCCTTACTCATTTTATCACTTCCAAAGGTCGACACCAATTGCTCTACGAATACTGTCACGTAGAGTTGTATCCTCTTCTGTTCCGATACCCAAAACAGTTGGGGAAATACTGTCTGATAATTGCTGACGCAACCTCTCAGGCAGTGAAGCCAGAACTGTGGAGTCAACCACTACAATTCCAACTTCTTTATTATTAAGTAGACTTTTTAGATGAGAAATTAATCCATCCTCATCAGCGGGGTTATGGACATTTGATACTCCAGCTAACTGGAAGCCCATGGTGAAATCTTGTGAACCGACTACTGCTATTTCCATACTTCATCACCTCACAATATATGTGCCTCAAGTAATCCAGGTTCTAATCCTGCTTCACGTCCACGCACAATTAAACGCAAATTTGCAACCTCTTGTACCTTTGAAGAAAGGTAGTGAATAATTGGTAGTGCTGAAACCGGATGGAGGTAACTCATTCGGGACAACACTGCTTGCTGATTTGATTGTAACCAAAGAACCACTGGGTCTAAGGAAAACATTTCTTTTGATTTTTCAAGTGCCTCTTCAAAGGCAGACGCATCAAAACGAGTTGAGCGGCGCATTAAATCAACGATTCCATCCAAATCAGCATTTGAAGCGGCGATGAACTGTGACTTAGGAATTAACGAGCCACCAATGATTAATCGTGAAAGGCGATCTTCGGAAGTCATACCGATTGCTGCACCTTGAATTAGGTTCAACAAGTTTCTGTGGTCGATCTCAGACTTTAGGAATGAGCGTAAGACACCTAGTGCCGCACCCTTCCCAGATACTGCCTTTAGAGCATTTGAATAATAATGGCGATCAAGAGCATCCTCATAATCGGATAGTGTTGATTCTTCTAGTAAAGATTTGAATGCACCACGGTATTGCTTTTCGCGCATGTTTCCTGCGGCTTCATGTAGTGTAGAATTATTCTTGATGATCTCAAGCCAAATGCCATTATCCTCATTTTCAACAGGCAACAAATTATGCGCTACTTCATCCACATCTACCTCGTTAAAGACTGCACGTAGAACGATTTTTGCATTTGCATAACCGAATCTTGCTGCGAATACACGCACCTGGTCGCCCAAATTGCCACCACAGAACCCTAATACTGAATTAATTTCCCTTCCGAGATTATGGGAGAGGGCAACCTCAACCAATTCGGCACCAGTAAACCTTCCAGCATACAAATCCATTTCAACACGATAACCACTATCTGCAACTGTTGCAGTAAGTTGTTCAGGTGTTTGCTGGATTAACTGACGCATGCGAGTGCTATCGATGAGAGAACCACGGCGGGATTTAGCCCGTGTTGCGGCTTCTGCAGGATTCACTCCACTTAACATTCATTCATCTCCAGTTCAACCAAATAGTGTGTCGTTTACTTGTGGCAATTTTACTGCCCATGATTCATCCAATAGCCCATCAAAACGGAAATCGTAACTTACTGAACCATCTGCTGCTTCAAGGATAAATCCGCCGAGTCCATCCACATCGTCACCGAGAGTGAAACTACCGGATTCTTTGTCTAAAACCTTGCGGTCAAGTGCAACTGGACGCATTATCATCTTGCCTTCTGCTATTTTTTCTGCAGTAGCAACCAATGTTTTTAGTATTGCAGAACGACCTTTCATACCGGCAGAGCCGACTTGATCGCGGATTGAACTTAGAGTTGACTCTATTTCCTTTCGCTTTGCAATTAATAGGCGCTTTTGGTTTGCTTGTCGAGCACTTGCAACTAACTCGCGTGAAACTTGGTCAGCCTCGCGGCTAGCCTTTTTCGAGTTAGCTTCTGACAATGCATCTGCTTCTGTTTTTGCTGCAGCCATTATGGCTTTTGCTTCAACCTTAGCATCGGCAATAATTGCCTTGGCTTCAGCCTTTGCAGTTGCAGCAATTTCATTGCTCAAATTTTCTAATGACATATTCCTTGCCTCCATGAGACTCTGATTACCAGAGCACATTAGAGCCAAACTTCCTCATAGGAAGAGTGGCAGAAGACCTAGAATCACAATAGACTCAGGCAGAGCAGTGAAGATAATTGCGTGGCCGAAACGGCTTGCATCTTCAGCTAGCATACCAACAGCGGCTGCGCCGATGTTGCCTTGGCTTAATCCTGCGCCAACTCCAGCTAGACCGACAGCGATACCTGCTCCAATCTTGCCCATAGCGGCAACTGTGCTTTCATTATCATCACCAGCGGCACTGGCACTTCCTGCGATCAATACGACCAACATTAGTACAACTAGGGTGCGTAGGCTCATCTTCACGATGTTCATTTTCATATTTTTTTACCTCCAATTTTTGTCCAAGGGACTATGATTGCACCTCCAGGTGCATTTTGGAATCACCATGTGATCCCAAGTTAACTTCGCCAAAGGCGTTGAATGGCTCACCAGAGCCTTCGTGGAATTTGCCCATCCATTCTACAAAGTGCAGACGAGCGGTGTGTATACTTGGGGAGAATACCCCCAATACCCATGCGAAAATCTGAACTCCCGCCCAGAGCATGAAATATAGGATAAAGAGCAGTAATCCAATTGGTTCACCACTGAATAAGTCGGAAAGGGCATCTGCCATTGCGGGATAGACCTGATTTCCAGCCTCGGCAATTTTTACTCCAACAACACCAATTGCCATCAAACGCAAGTATGATAATGTGTTTGAGAGAAGAGAAACAGTTTCCATTGGACCGAGTGGGATGGCGATTGGACCAAAGCCCTCATACTTCCAGAGACCCCAAATGACAGAAATTAGTCCAACAACAAGTCCAACCAATCCGAGATGTAACATTAAGTCGAGATCTGCCAAGTAGGCTCCATTAGGATTAACGAACGCTTCATTGTGAGCCTTGGCTGCTAGAGCGCCATATGCGGCAGCAAAAGTACTGAACAAAACAACCAACCAAGAACCCTTTTCAAAGAACCCAGCAGTCATCCCATGCTCCTTTGCAACATCTCTCCAACCGATTAGGTATCCAAGGGCGAGGTGCAATACTCCGAGGTATATTGAGATGAGAATTAAGTCACCCATGTTGTGTCCAACACGGTGGAATGGGTATGCGAGGTGAACTCCGAAGCCAACATAAGTTTCGAGAGGCTCTTCAGGATATAGGTGGCTCATCCATGCTAACCAACTTGGTACTGTGTGTGCTGCATCAGCGGCTGCATCACCGCTTCGTGCACTAACGTGTGCGGCAGCACCATTTTGTAGGTCACCAGCCGCTTGAGCAGCAGCAGGAGCTACTTCAAATCCAAATGCCTCACCATAGAGTAATCCAAAGATAAAGGTTGAAATCCCCATGTATAATAACAAATTTCTCGCCATCTTGCCAGTTTCGGTGTGGCCCATTTGTCCGGCTTTTCCGGATGCACCACCAATCCAAAGGCCGAGAAGAATAGTGAACATACCATAGACCATATCACCAAGCATTAATCCAAAGAATAATGGGAATGTTATCAGCATAAAGTTAGTTGGATCAAGGCGGCCGTAGCGTGGACGACCTACTAAATCGGTAAGTAACTCAAATGGTTTTGCAGCACTACGGTCAACATATTCAATCGGCGGTAGTTCTTCATAAGTGTCATGATGATGCCCATGGCTAGCAACGAATTCTTCAGCCTCAATATGAGTGGAAAGTGGCTTTAGCGCAAGGATTGTTGATTTCATTTCTCGTGACTTAACCCAGCCATCCATAATGAAAGCATGTTCACTTATTGCAACTCGCGTTGGTGCTTCAAGAATTGATTTTTGTAATTCCAAATGGGCCAAAGTGCCGAGAAGAATACGAGAATTAGCATTACTCCACTTTTCCTGTGCAGCAGAAAGAGTCTCAACCTTCTTTGTCAACTCCTTTACTTCTTTTTCCATCTTGCCAATAAGTGACTTTGCAGAACCAGTTGCTTCGGGAAGTGTAAATGGACGTAGCCCCGCCGAGGTTAAAGCGGATTGAACTACAGAGGCCTCCTCTAATTTACAGAATACTGCTATTGATGATTTTCCGTCATCAAAAATAAGGATTTTCTTGACTACATCTGAAAGAGAGTCCTTTGTAGTTTTGACATTGCTTACTTCACCAACAAATGCTTCCAAGGACTCGTATCCGCTAAGTAATTCAATATCCAAGCCGAGAGGTTGAAGGGCACTTAATACTTCCAATTCACTTTCAAGAGTTTCAATGCGAGAATTTGAATCCTCGCATTCATGAAGATTGGCTAAAATATCATCAACCTTTGCCTCAAAATCATTTTCCAAAGCCTTCTTTACTTGAGCAGTGGACATTGGTTCATGATGCTGATCAGGATTAAGGTGGGATGCAGCAGCCCTTACCTTAGTAAGAACTGGGGCGATTTCACTCAATGACTCATGAGGTGCACCTATGCCAAAATCTTCATCACCTTCTCCTGAATGATCAACCAAATGAATAGTTTGGAGTTTTGCCGACATTGCAAGAACTGCTGGAAGTTGCTCAAGAGTACCCGCCACAGTAAGGCGAGACATCTTTGCAGTTCCAAGAGTCATTGATTGCACCACCTAATTATTCGTTGAGGGAAGAAAGAATGAAATTAACTGCTTCCTTTCTTCGCTTGTCACCGGAACTGTGCAATTTCTTTATTTCAGCATCACCAGACTTGGCAACCTTGGCTGCTTCAATACCCGCTTCATCCTTTGCAGCATCAATAATTGACAGCATGCTTGCGTGACTATCCCCAGTGGAATTCTTAAGCAAATCGGCGGCCTCAAGCCTTGCATCTGAAATAATTTTTGCTGCTTTCGCTTGCGCATCTGCAATGGTTGTAGCAGCAGAAACCTCTGCATCTTTTATCGCTCGGAGAACATCTGACTTAGCCATAAGACCACCTAAGTTGTGTGGGCCAAAAGAAAAGGGTATTTGATACTGATGGTTATGCTATTTCAATAATATTCCTCTGAAAATTTGCCAATAATTGTTGCTGGCGAAGAACAATAATTACTCAAAATGAAGATATATAATGCGAAAACAAGGTAGGCGCTTAAACCATTTGTTTGAATTATTAGAGGCGCTGGCGGCAGACTGAACAGCATGGCGAATGAGGGCATGCCGGATGGCGAAAACCGGCAACACGGCATTGATGTAACAGGCATAGATGCAGAGGAGTGGGCCGAATTAATGGTCAATTTGGAGGCAACCATCCCTGTATATGACAAAGTCAACACAATAGTTACCCTTGGACAAGATGCACGTTGGAGAAGGCATGTACAATCATTTGCAACAACAGGCATGGACGTACTTGAAGTCGGTTGTGGACCTGGTACTTTTTCAGAGGGTTTAGTTGGAGTTAACTTAACCTGTCTTGACCCAAGTGGAGAAATGTTAGCCGTAGCCAAGAAACGAGTAAATGCAGCGCGCAAAGCGCGCAAAGAAGAAGATGCGATTTATGTTGAGGCAACTGCCGAATCTATTCCGCTACAAGATAATTCATTCGACCGAGTATTTTGCCTTTTTTCATTCAGAGATTTCCATGACAAAAAAGCGGGTTTAACCGAAATACTTCGCGTTCTAAAACCCGGTGGAAGATTAGTAATTTGTGATGCTGGCAAAGGGCGTTTCCCACATGGCTTGATGGGGCGAATATGGATGGGAACAGTAGTTCAACTGGTTGCAAGAATGGTTACCAAGGACCCTAACCATCCATGGAAATGGCTAGCAAAGACCTATGTTCACTTTGGAACTATTCCTCAATATCGCAAAATGATGAAAGAAGTTGGCTATGAGAATGTGGGAGGAAGACTTCTGTTCCCTTTCTTAATGGCGGGCAGGCTAACTGGAACCAAGAATACCGAATAAGCGTAGACTACATCCCATAATCGGCATATCTCGTCACAAATTATTGCATATAGAAAAATAATAATAATATTGCCTCGTCGGAAAAATATGACAGATGATATTGAGGAAAAAGTCAAAGATTTGGAATTAAGAATTACAACTCTTGAAAACAAAGAAAAAAATCGAGTCAATACACCGTATGGCGTCTATGATAAGGATAGCATCACACAGATAATTTGGATTACAATATTTTCTATATTGGGAATCGTAATATTCTTTTTTTGGGCATATGCTACTGAATCCTTGTGGTTTGAGCCACTCCCAACATACCCTTAGTATGCCCCTCTGATAGGGAATACCGTCAGTCGCGCTTCATCTCACCAAGATAAGAGCGATGTGAAACGCAATCGGAATAGTGATAATTCGACTCAATCCTTTCTTCTTGATAATACAAAGACTGCCGAGAGCAAACCCATCAAACCGATACCTGCCGTAAAGCCGGGAATCGAAGAGGAACTAGAAGAACCATCAAGGTTCACCGTAACGGTGCTAGTGGCAGTATCTGTGCCGTCAGTCCAAGTGATTGTCACATCCACTGTTTCAGCAACATCAGGTCCTACCTCAATTATCGCTCCAGCCTGCACAACTCCAGAGAGTGGACCTACAGTAATATCGTTAACCGTAACCGTGATATCATCGCCATCAGGGTCTTCACAGACTGCAATAATGTAGTAATTACCTGCAGGTATTGTAACAGATTGGCCACTTCCAGCAGCCGCTGCTCCAGTGGATGAAAGAGCAGGAATCACAGCAGTTCCAGTAATAGTAGCAGGAATCCCATCCGCTTCAAGAGTGTAATGTACACTACAGGCTGGCAAACGATTTGCTGGCTTTGAATTTGCATCAAGCGGATCGGTTCCGCTGACAAGTTCGTCCAAATCAAGGAAACCATCATTGTCGTCATCATCGTCAAGGTCATCACAAAGCCCATCATTATCAGTATCAACAGGCATGATATTTACATCTAAATGCCATCCTATGCTAGCAAGGTCACAGGCGATTTCATCGCTATCGGGCCAGCCATCAGCATCAGTATCCGAACAACCATTTGCTTGAACACCGGGCGTGCCAGCAGGTGTGTCTACGCATTCATCGTTCTTATCGTACACACCATCTTGATCTATATCTGAAATTGATAATTGATTCCAGCAAATAGCCGCAACGGTTTGCAATACATCAGTTCCAGCAGAAAACGTCACAGAGAAGCAAGCATTGGTTGAGTCATCGAGGGCGCGGAATTCAATTACATGAGTGTCGATACCATCGGTGCCTTCAACCCATTCATAATGGCCGTCGTCCATATCAACAGTAGGATTCTGGGCATTGTCATCAACTTCCCAAACCAAACTGTAGGCTTGACCTGCATCAAGATTAATGGCTTCAATTGTGACAGTAGCCCAACCTTCGACAGAGTCAACCGCATGAGAAACAGTGATGGTCGCATCGTCTTGATTGCTGGTATCATCGATAACAGAGAAAGTATCTCCAGTAGCAGTTGCCATCAGTGCACTGTCAACGTCTCGATGAAGAGTACACTCAACATAGTGGTCTCCAGTAGTAGTGGGTTGTAAATCAGACCAACTGCCAGAAAAATCATCGTACCCTTGACTCCAGGTATCCGAATCTGAATCTTCTAACGCATTAGTACTTGAATTATATAATCCACAATTAGTAGTGTAATCTAAAATATACTCATTATAATAATCCAAATCCCACTCTGCATTTCCTTCACTTACCATATTCAACAAAATATTATCATGGTAATAATTAATATAACTACCAGTAACTTCACCACCAAGAGCAAAGCCATCAGTCATATTATCTGTCAAGTAAACATCTTGAACATCAAGCCAAACCTCAAATCCGTAAGAACCGTTTTCTAAGCCATTCATGACATCTTGTTGTAATGTAGAATCCCATTCAACTTCTCCGCAACACCCTGGATCGGTAATTGGGATTGTTTCAGTATGCGTAGAGGTTGTTGCTTGAAAAGTAACTTCGTCTTCAATTATTGGTTCATCATTATTTGTCCAATCTTCCATTGGGTTACACCACTGTTCCCAAACACTACCCATTGATTCAAAATCACATAGAGTATATGTTAACGTATATTCTGTCCCTACAAACAAATCTGAAACATCAATTGCAAGTGTCATTGTACTGCTTCTGTCATAGTAGATAGAATCAGTTGAAACTACTACCTCTTCATCTCCAGTAATCTCTTCATCGATAACAGAGAAAGTATCTCCAGTAGCAGTTGCCATCAATGCACTGTCAACGTCTCGATGAAGAGTACACTCAACATAGTGGTCTCCAGTAGTAGTGGGTTGTAAATCAGACCAACTGCCATAAAAATCATCGTACCCTGGACTCCAGGTATCCGAATCTGAATCTTCTAACGCATTAGTACTTGAATTATATAATCCACAATTAGTAGTGTAATCTAAAATATACTCATTATAATAATCCAAATCCCACTCTGCATTTCCTTCACTTACCATATTCAACAAAATATTATCATGGTAATAATTAATATAACTACCAGTAACTTCACCACCAAGAACAAAGCCATCAGTCATATTATCTGTCAAGTAAACATCTTGAGCATCAAGCGAA
>Ga0233449_1000677_pt1 | contig 36975 bp, 36 predicted proteins | sample SI_124_October20_FD_183012 | JGI IMG/M metagenome (GOLD analysis project Ga0233449, IMG submission 183012) | Seawater microbial communities from Saanich Inlet, British Columbia, Canada - SI_124_October2016_200_MG | ecosystem: Environmental > Aquatic > Marine > Inlet | place: Canada: British... | reverse complement strand
AACGGAAAACAATGGAAACCCGGCGCTTGCAATACCGCAAACACGCCGCTTAATATTATTAACCAGATGAGCCAGATCCTCTCTTAGATCAGGCCGCAAGTTGTTCCAATTGCATGACGACAGACAGTCATCATTTCTGACTGCAAACAAACTGGACAACATAGTTAGACTGGCTGCTCCCCTGATGTCCGTTGAAACAAACCAGTTTGACTCTCATCCAATGCAGATGTGTGTTTCAAATGGAGTTGTTGATCTGAACACAGGCGTCTTACTTGCACCATCACCGGATATGTATCACAGCAAGATGGCTGATGTTCAGTTTGACTCTGACGCTGGGTGCCCTCACTTCAGAAGCTTTGTGAACGATGTATTTGATGGTGATGCCGAGCTTGTTGAGTACGTTCAGAAGGCAGCCGGATACACGATGACTGGAAGCATTGATGAACAGGTTATGTTCATGTTGCTTGGCAATGGCGCAAACGGGAAGTCTACGTTTGTAAACATATTGACTGACCTGATGGGTGACTACGCTGTCAACACTGCGGCTCATACCTTGATGGCAGATGGCATGAGCAGGATTGGCGATGATCTTGTCAGGCTCTCAGGGGCCAGACTGATTACAACTGCTGAGACTGAACACGGGCAACGATTTGCGGAGGCGAGGATCAAGTCCATGACAGGTGGGGATACGATCACTGCCCGTCAGTTATATGGGCGATATGTAAGCTTCAAACCTGTAGGTAAAATCTGGCTGACAACAAACAATCGGCCAATAATCTCTGGCAGTGACGACGGTATATGGAGGCGATTGCATGAGGTTCCTTTCAAGCGACAGTTCAAATCAGAGGAGCAAGACAAGGACCTCACCAACAAGTTGTTGGCCGAGAAGTCTGGTATCTTCAACTGGTTGATAGAGGGCTGCCTGAAGTGGCAAAGGGAAGGCCTTAACCCTCCAGCTTCTGTGACCAGCGCAATGTCTGAGTATCGCAATGAGATGGACTCCATTACGGCTTTTATTGAGGATCAGTGCATTGATGGGTCTGTCTCAAAAATCAAGATTGCTGAGGTCACTTACATCTATAACCAGTGGTGTGAGGAGAATGACGCCATACCCCAGCCGAAGGGTCGTTTGAAGTCGGCTCTTGAGGCAAAGGGTTACAAGCAAACCCGAACCGGTCTTGAACGTTTCTGGCAAGGCTTCACATTGCAGAGTGTAATGGGGCCAGTCTGACTGTCTTCACAACAACAGCGCACATATGTGTGACAACGACTTTTGGGGGGAGCTTAACAGTGCTCCCTCCTCATTCTTTTATGTGATCATGCAACTGGCAATGACAGAATGACAAAACGGACAGGGTTTTTACAAACTTCCCTGTAATATATTGAGACTTTTCATATCCCCTGTCATTTTGTCATTTTGTCATTCTTTAAAGAGTAATAGATATATACCCCCCACCCCTCGTTAAGGGTGAGGAGGAGGCAGATACACCCGGAACTGAAAACCTGATCTGTGTGCTTGAGTGAGTATACTAACGCATAGCCCCCCACCGGCCCCTGCCCCGGGGCCTCTGCTCATGACAAGCAGAACATAAACAGACCGGATCAACACAAGGCACCCAATCACGCTACATGACAATGCATACATATAACTGTCCAACGTTGGACACTTCCTCATCCGGTATGTGTATGAAACAGGCTGACTTACCCACCTGACAGGAAATCATACAATCTAGGCTTAAGGGTTCTTTGACCGTAGATAGTTCTTCTACAGAGAAGCATGTTTGACATGCTGTTAATGGACTCAGATCGCCTCTGCAGAGTCATCAGCCTCATCAAACAGCCCCAGAGACTCGCAAAGACTCAACAGCCGTTACAACGTCACACAGGTAATGTGCGAATGATGCTGCAGGTACAAGCATGGCTTTGATACAGTTGAAACTGAGTAAGCTGAACTGCTACACAAACTGTAGAACAGAAGGTGCCTATTGACGCTGACTCACATGTTGCTAACCTATTGATATTGCTTACACAGGCTTTGTGTTGGGGCATAAGTGAAGCAGTGATAAGCACTTCGCCCGCTCCATTCTCGACGGAACATCCGCCACAAGCCATTGATATGTAAGCATTTTATGTGATCAACTGGCATGAGGTGCGGTAGACGTACCCTTTGCTATTTGATCAAGCCAGTGATGCTTCACTGCTAGTGGATGCCCAGAGCCGTAGTTATGGCCAACTCCGGCAGTAGCCCAACCTCCGATGGCATCAATTACGTCAGCAGGACATTCAATTGCTCTGAGCCTGTCTCTTATGCTGTGCCTAAACGAGTGCAGCACACAATTGATGGGGACAAACGGCTTGATCCATTTGTTCAATGTAGCGCTTGCTGAGTTAGAGTAACATTCACCTTTCTTAGAGTAACGTGGGAAAGCAAACTCAGACGAAGCACTGGTCGCCACAACCCTTTTTGCGGCCCACAGCGATGCCCCGGTCAATGGTATCGCTCTTTCACTATCGGCTGTCTTGAGATGTCTGTGAGGATGGGGCTGAACCATCACATGTGGAACGTCTACGTCCAAGTGTATGTCACTCAGCTTAAGTCCAACCGTCTCAGCTAACCTCATGCCCGTGTCCGATATTAGGGCCACGATATGCCTCAAGTCATCATCAATTTCGTAGCAACTATTTTGAATGGTGTTGATATTTTCAACGGGTATCGGCTGACGCTTTGCCCGCTCCTCATGTTGAGGCATGTATGTTGCAGAGAAGGCATTTCTACAAGTCAGACCATTTTCCCTAATACACAAATTGACTATTGATCTGATGGTTGAAAAGTTCCGCTTTACTGAGACGACACTCAGGCCCTTCGCAATAAGCCAGTCACGAAACATGGCCGCATCTTGACTTGAGTATTGGTCCAGAGTGCGATCCCCAAGGGCTTTAGATACATATCTGACTGATCTTTCAGCAGCCTGAAAGAACGTCTTACCTTTACCAGTGCCTTTCAGCTGTATGTAAAGTTCCTTGGCATCATTCAGCGTCGGCAGATCAGAAGAATGTAGTTTCACACCAGACGCTGCGACCAACTCAGGGATGTCAAGCTGCTCAAGTCTGATGCCCATCCAGTATGCTTCAAGCTTCTGGCTCACAGAACTTGCTGCTCGACATGCAATCGCACGCGACTTAGTGCGAAGGCTAAAATAAAAGCGTTCTTTAGAATACAGAGCAGCAATATCTGCTGGAACTCTGCGTACATAGTAAAACACGCCGTCACGACAAATGATGTGTTTAGCGTCAGATATGTTGCGCATTATGTACCGCACCTCATGCCAGTTGATCACATAAAATGCTTACATATCAATGGCTTGTGGCGGATGTTCCGTCGAGAATGGAGCGGGCGAAGGGAATCGAACCCTCGTCGTAAGCTTGGGAAGCTTCTGCTCTGCCATTGAGCTACGCCCGCATATGGCGATCGACAAATCACTTGCTGTCGCCGCCTTAAAGGTCAAATAACGCCAAGCCGAGGAATTGTCCAGGGCGTGGTCTCAGGAATTGTCGGTCAAATTGTCGAGTGCGTCGCGAAGTTGGGACATGGTGAACGGTTTTTCCAGCAAAGGTACGACCAGGCCTGAGGCTTCGTTGCCTGAGCGAAATTCATCAGGATAGCCGGAAACCAGCAAAATGCGCGGTGAATCGTCTATGCCCGAAAGTTCACGTGCCAGATCATAACCGCTTCTGCCACCGGGCATCACCACATCGCTCAACAGGATATCGATATCCTTTCGGCTGGCCAGGACCTCAAGTGCCTGGGCACCGTCTTCGGCTTCCAGAACGATCCAGCCCAGTTTTTTGAGCATCATACAGGTTGTCACCCGGACATCCGGATTGTCTTCAGTAACCAGGATAATACCGTTTGATTCGCCCGTATCGCTCATATTATTTTCATCTTCCTGGTTGCCAACCATCTGCCAAAGCCCTGAAATAAGCAGGTATTTCTGACAGTCAGCCCTTTCATGGTTTTGATTGTAGCTGAATAAAATATAGTTTCAATTGCCGCATTTGTATCCGCAACGGACCAAAATACGATACTGGCGACATCTGACCTCTCGTTCCTTCACAGCTTGGTGATAAACCGGCGCTTGTGTTGACTTTAGGGAGCGACACACTGATTTTATGGGAAACCCTTTCAGGCTTGAACCGGAGTAAGTATGTCTTTGATTGCGCAGGTGGCAGAGTTGGCAGAAGTGCCACAAGACAAGTTTGTCGACCCTGTCATTACGGCCAGGGGAGAAAGGCGGGCGTCGGTAGCGCTGCGAAACCTTGAGACACTTTGGTTTAATACGGGCACAGTCTGTAATCTTGCCTGCAGCCATTGTTATATCGAATCAAGCCCGGAAAATGATGATTTAATCTATCTGCAAACGGCTGAGGTCGAGCGCTTTCTGGATGAGTTGGATCAACTCAACAAAGATCCGGTCGAGATCGGCTTCACAGGGGGGGAACCCTTCATGAACCCCTCATTTCCCAAAATGCTGGAAGCCTGCCTGAACCGGGGCCATCGGGTTCTGGTGTTGACCAATGCCATGCGCCCGATGATGAAGCAGTCTGGCGATCTGCTGGCGCTGCATCGCAAATGGCCGGGACAACTGGTGCTGCGCATTTCATTGGATCATTATTCACCGACCCTGCATGACCAGGAGCGCGGCGACTTTGCCTGGCAGAAAACAATGCCGGGCGTGACCTGGCTGATCGAACATGGCTTTAGTCTTCAAATCGCCGGTCGCACCTGCTGGCCTGAGGCCGAGAATCAGATTCGTGATGGTTTTGCCGGGCTTTTTGATGATCTGGATCTGACGCTGGATGCCCATAATCCCGGCCATCTGGTTCTGTTTCCGGAAATGGACGAAGGCCGCGACGTACCAGAGATTACTGAAGCCTGCTGGGGTATCCTGGATGTTTCGCCCGACAACATGATGTGTGCCACATCGCGCATGATCGTGCACCGCAAGGGAGAGAGCGATGCCAAAGTCGTCGCCTGTACCCTGCTGCCCTATGACCCACAATTCGAACTGGGCACGACCCTGGACAGCGCCAAAGATCCGGTTCGCCTGAACCATCCCTTTTGTTCGGAGTTCTGTGTGCTCGGTGGTGCGTCCTGCAGTGCCTGACACGATTAACATTAAACCGATGAACATTCTTGATCTTGGGAAGATTGACGCCCCCGTCCTGGTATTCGGTGGCCCCTACAGCAACCGCCAGGCGACCGAGGCCTTGTTGCATCAGGCCAAAGTCCTGAACATCCCCCCGGAGCGGATCATTTGCACAGGCGATGTCGTCGCCTATTGCGCCGCACCGACCGAGACGACCAGGCTGGTTCGCGATGCAGGGCTTCACGTTGTTCAGGGAAACTGTGAAATATCTTTTGGCGATAATGCCGATGATTGCGGCTGTGGATTTGAAGAAGGCTCGACCTGCGACCGCTTGTCGGCACAATGGTTTGATTATGCCCGGCGACAATTATCGCCTGAGGCCGCCCACTGGATGAAGACCCTGCCAGGGCAAATCCATTTTGAAATGGCGAATCGCAAGCTGGCGGTCGTGCACGGCACACCTGCCGCCGTAAACCGGTTTGTCTTTCCATCAACACCTTTGGCCGACAAGCTGGATGAAATTGTCTCAAACGAATGTGACGGCGTTATCTGTGGGCATTCCGGTCTGCCTTTCACGCAAAATATAGACGGCAGATTGTGGCACAATGCCGGGGTGATCGGCTTGCCCGCCAATGACGGCACGCCGCGCACCTGGTTCAGTCTCTTGACCCCGGAAGAATCCAGCCTGCGCATCGAACACCTGCCCTTGAGTTACGACTTTAAAGCTGCGTCCAACGATATGACCAGGGCTGGATTACCGGAGGAATATGCCCGGACACTGACGACGGGCCTTTGGGATAATTGCGACATCCTGCCAGCGACAGAGGCTGGACAACAAGGTATCCCGCTGGCATTCGAGCCCGGTTTCTGGCGACATATTCAACAAGCCGCCGAGTGAGCAAAGCCCTGCCCTGCTTGACCGAACCCATTCAGAAGTATATATCATGGCCCACGCTGAAATTAATTGGGCGTCGTGGTGATTTGGGCCGGCCGGCTTGCAGCCACGTTAATCATATAGCTAAAAGGTCGGGGCGATAAAAACCCTGGCTATATGGCCGGGGATTTTTTTTGCCTGACTGTGATAGGACGTCCCTACAAAGCGGGCTGAGGACCAAAAAATGAACGACACAACTGATCAAAGAAACTGGCGCAGTGCGACCAAAGCGGTTCGAGGTGCCACCATGCGCAGTGGTTTTGGCGAAACGAGTGAAGCCATCTTTATGACGTCGGGCTATGTCTATGACACAGCCGAAGCAGCCGAGGCCCGTTTTAAAGGCGAAGAAGAAGGCTTTATCTATTCCCGTTATGCCAACCCGACTGTTGCCATGTTCGAGAAACGCATGGCTTTGCTGGAAGGCGCCGAAGCCGCCGTTGCGACGGCAAGCGGCATGGCCGCCATCCACGCAGCATTGTTAAGCCAGGTGACAGGGGGCGACCGGGTCGTTGCCTCACGCGCCTTGTTTGGATCATCTCTTTATATATTGGAAGAGATGCTGCCGGGCTTTGGCGTCGACGTGACCATTGTCGACGGCACCGACATTGACCAGTGGCGGACGGCGCTGGCCCCAGGCGCAAAATGTGTGCTGATGGAAACACCTGCCAATCCGACGCTGGAAGTTATTGATATTGCTGCCGTTTGTGACCTGGCCCACCAGGCCGGTGCCAAAGTCATTGTCGACAACGCCTTCGCTACACCGGTTCTGCAACATCCCCTGGAATTGGGCGCGGATATTGTGATGTATTCAGCCACCAAACATATCGATGGTCATGGCCGTTGTATGGGTGGCGTGATCCTCGGTACAGAAGAATTTATCGCCGACACCATGGGCCCGTTCATGAAGCATACCGGCCCCAGCCTCAGCCCGTTTAATGCCTGGGTGATGCTGAAAGGTCTGGAAAGCCTGGATCTGCGTGTGCATAAACAAAGTGAAAATGCTGCCAGGGTAGCGCGTTTCCTGGCCGATCATGGGCAAACAGGTCAGGTCCTTTACCCGTCTCATGCCGACCATCCGCAGCATGAAATTGCCATGAAACAGATGTCTGAAGGCGGCAACATGATCGCCTTTGAATTGCTGAATGGTGCAGGCAAACAGTCCAAGGAAGCAGCCTTTGCCTTCCTGAATGCGCTTGATCTGGTGGATATTTCCAACAACCTGGGAGATTCCAAAAGCTTGATTACCCATCCGGAAACAACCACGCATCAACGACTGACGCCTGAAGCACGGGAAGTATTGGGCATTGGGTCGGGCCTTGTGCGATTGTCTGTCGGTCTGGAAGACCCGGATGATTTGATCGAGGATATGGCGGCGGCCCTGGAAAAAACAAAAGGCTGAAAATACTGGAGCGTTTCCGGTTTCGGAAACGCAGGTTTGCGACAAACCCAAGGTATGCGCCAAAAAAACAAATGCAGAAGCGATTCCGATTAAACCGGAATCGCCCTGGATGGGCTGGACTTCTGACCTGGAAAGCACGATATAGTTCTGGAATGACAGCAAAACATCAGAATCTGCTGCAAAAATTGATTTCAGAGCGGTTCTGGTCCAGTTTATGACCTCAGCCACGCGAAAATACAAAGATATCGACCATGTATAGCCAGACAACACATTCCATCCAGGTAACCGTTGAACCGACTTACCTTGACGATCAATCCAGCCCCGATGAAGATCACTACGTCTGGGCCTATTCCATTCGAATTGAAAATCAGGGTCCAAAGATCGTGCAACTGAAAAACCGCTATTGGCATATTACCGATGCCCGTGGCCTTATTCAGGAAGTCCGGGGTCCAGGGGTCATCGGCGAGCAACCTGTTTTGAAGCCTGGCGAGTCTTTTGAGTACACTAGCGGGACACCGCTGGCGACGCCTTCCGGCATTATGCTGGGCACATACGAAATGACGACAGACGATGGCGAGTTGTTTGATGTGGATGTCCCGGCTTTTTCTCTGGACAGCCCTTTCCAGCCCAGATCATTGCACTAAGTCATTGCACTAAGTCATTGCGTTAAGGCGCATCACCAAAACGCTTTTGAATTTCCGGTAGCGGAGCAAAGCCATGAATTATCAGGGACCAGACGGCAAAGTCGCCGACACGGACAGACCAGGTCGGGAAGCAGCTGAAGAAGCTGTTCGCACGCTGATCCGTTGGGCGGGCGATGATCCGGCCCGCGAAGGATTGCTGGGCACACCGGACAGGGTCGTGCGCGCCTATGAAGAACATTTTGCCGGCTACGGTGATGATCCGGTGGCTTATCTGCAACGGACTTTCGAGGAAGTCGAAGGCTACGACGAAATGGTCGTGCTACGGGATATCCGCTTTGAATCTCATTGCGAACATCACATGTTGCCCATCATCGGCCACGCCCACATCGCTTATCTGCCCAACAAACGCGTCGTCGGCATCAGCAAGCTGGCGCGCCTGGTTGAAGTTTTTGGCAAGCGCCTGCAAATCCAGGAAAAACTAACGGCGCAAATCGCCCGGTCACTGAACGATGTCCTGGCCCCCAGGGGCGTTGGCATCGTCATCGAAGCCACTCACCAATGCATGACCACGCGTGGTGTGCGCAAACCAGGTGTCTCCATGGTCACCAGTAAAATGCTGGGTGCCTTCCGCGACGACCCCATGACCCGTCGCGAATTTCTCGCTATCATCAATAGCCCCTCAAATTTCGCCAACGTTTGATTATTGCCCTTTGGGCATGCACCGCATGGACAAACCAATATCGTGGAACGATAATTCGTGCCACGGATGACATTGCATGAAAAATCGTGATTGAATTTCGGCCCATATTTTTTGTTATCGGCATTCTTCTGTCGATGCTTGGCACGGCCATGCTGGTGCCAGCTGTGGCGGATGCGGCGACGGACAATCCTGACTGGTCTGTTTTTCTGGCCTCAGCGTTTGTCACCCTGTTTGTGGGCGGCACATTAATTCTGACCACCCGTGCCAGCTTCAATAATCTTGTGGTACGCCAAGCCTTTATATTGACGACGCTTGCCTGGGTGGCAATGGCTGCCTTTGGTGCCTTGCCCTTTGCCTTCTCGAACCTGGGCCTTAGCTATACTGATGCATTTTTTGAGGCCATGTCCGGCGTCACGACGACGGGCTCTACGGTTATTACCGGCCTTGATACGGCACCACCCGGCATCCTGTTATGGCGTGCCTTGCTGCAATGGCTGGGTGGTATTGGTATTATCGTGATGGCCATTTCCATTTTGCCCCTGTTGCAGGTTGGCGGCATGCAGTTGTTCCGCATGGAGTCATCCGACAGTTCCGACAAGGCCTTTCCCCGTGTCGCACAAATTTCTGCCGCCACAGCGATTATCTATGTTGTGCTGACATTGATTTGCGCGATCGCCATGTGGACCGCTGGCATGACGCCTTTTGAAGCCGCCGCCCACAGCATGACAACCATTGCCACCGGCGGTTTTTCAACATCAGACGCCTCCATCGGCCATTTTGACAGCGCCTACATGGACTGGATTGTGATCATCTTTATGATCCTGGGCAGCCTGCCCTTTGTGCTTTATTTCGCCATGATCCGTGGCAATCCGCGCGCCCTGGTGCGCGACACGCAAGTTCAGTGGTTTCTGATCACGGTTGTTGTCTCCATCATTATGATTGCCGTCTGGCTGGTGACAAAAAATGACATGGCGATGTGGCACGCCGTTCGTCTGTCGTCATTCAATGTTGTGTCCATCATTACAGGCACAGGGTATGCCAGTGCCGATTACAACGCCTGGGGCGTATTGCCCGTAACGGCATTTTTCTTTTTTATGTTCATAGGCGGCTGCGCCGGGTCAACATCCTGTGGCATCAAGATTTTCCGTTATCAAATCCTGTTCGCCAATGCGCGGGTCCAGTTTCGCCGCATGTGGCAGCCCAACGTTGTTTATTCCCCACGTTACAATCACAAGCCCATTCCGGAATCTGTAACCGACGCGGTTATGAGTTTCTTTTTTATGTTCGCCTTGGTCTTTGGTATTCTGGCATTGGCACTGACCCTGATTGGCCTGGATTTCATGACCGCCGTTTCCGGGGCCGCCACGGCCATTGCCAATGTGGGCCCGGCCTTGGGGTCCACCATCGGACCATCAGGGACCTTCGCGCCGCTACCGGATGCCGCCAAATGGGTTCTCAGTATCGGCATGCTTTTGGGCCGTCTGGAACTGTTTACTGTGTTGGTATTATTTAGCCCGGCGTTCTGGCGGGCCTGAACGTCTGGCTGTTCCTATTTGGCTTCTTTGGCACAAAAAAACGGCGTCTGCCCTTCAGCAAACGCCGCCTTTTCTGAAATACAGTCCTAAAGAGCTGACATAACACTTTCAGCGCTGGAGACATCAAAAACGCCAGCCTCTTCGACAGCGAGGTGGGTTACGGTGCCGTCTTCGACGATCATCGCATAGCGCTGCGAGCGCAGACCAAGGCCCTTGGCACTGAGGTCCCAGTCAAGACCCATGGCCTTGTTGAAAGCTGCTGATCCATCTGCCAGCATCAACACGTTGCTGCCAACGCTTTGATCATTGCCCCAGGCACCCATGACAAAAGGATCGTTTACGGAAATACAGGCGACGGTATCGACGCCCTTGGCTTTAATGGCATCGGCATTGCCGACAAAGCCGGGCAGGTGCTTGGCTGAACACGTTGGTGTAAAGGCACCTGGTACAGCAAACAGCACGACCTTCTTGCCAGCAAAAAGTTCTGCCGAGGTAACCGGAGCCGGGCCTTCAGCTGTCATGGTTGTCAACGCGATATCCGGGACCTTGTCCCCCACCTGGATTGTCATGGAGATTTCCTCTTCCTTGATTGATTATTTTATAATGCAGATATTGTTATCGTCATTCAGCTGCATGGAACAAGCCCCGGGGGGGCTGCCAGCCGCAAAACGATTGAACCACTGCATGAGAGATAGCCGTTCACTGGCATTTGTCCAGCCAAATAAAGGAATATTGTTCAATAAACAAGTTTTGTTACAACTGATGCCTGATTTCCAGGGCCTGTCCGGCATCCGCCACCGTTACAATAATGCGGTTTCCCGCAAGGGGCGATTTCTTGGCACCCCCGTTAACCAAAAAAGTAAAATGCGCCTGTCTGCTGTCTTTCGAAATAACCATTTTTGGTATTGAAAATGAAAAGGGCTGTTTGGCCTCAACAAATATTTGCGGATCAACAAGCCGGCTGTGCCCTTCAATCACGACATTCAATATCTGTTTATCCGCATTGCCTGACAGCAAAACAGAAACCACACGAAGGCTGGACGATTTTTCGGGACCCGGAACTTTCGCCACATATTTTTTTAACAAGCGCCGATGCACATTGGCCCCTTTACCTCCAACACCGGGTTCCAAATCCAACGACAAGACGGCTTGCAATGGCACACATATTTCCTTGCAGACAGCGTAGTTCACATCCGCCTTCAAATGGACCGTTTTCGCCGGATCGAGGGCTTTCAGGTTAACGGGCAGAACAACTTCATCGTCATAGACAAAGCTTTGATAGCCGGAAACAACACTGCGATGGGGGACCGGCCAACGCAGTCCTGACACCGAAACATTTCTTGATGCGGACCAATCCACAATTGTCGGCACGCCCGAATCGCCAGGCGAGCGCCAATAGGTTTTCCAGCCTGGCTCCAGTCTGATCTGTAGCCCAACCTGAATATCCTGGCGACTTTCGCCTGGAACCGCGATCAAACGGATTTGCGAAAAATCGGAGTTAACCCAGGCGGTGGCGGCAGCAAAGGCAGCTGTCCCGGTTCCTGATATCCCTGTGAACAACGTCACGACGGCGACAAATATTCGCCGGATGCTGCTACCTGGTTCTGCAAAAATCATGTTAATGCCCGATATATGCCAAAATGCTCATTTGAAATCAATTTTGATGGCTTCATCTATATAAGATGAATTAATTGAAATCATGCGTTATCATTTCACAAATCCGCTATCTGGGCGTAATCAGTTCTGTATTTTTTCTGCCACGGAGCACGTCATGCGAACTGCAGACTATCTAGACGGCCACTTATTGATCGCCATGCCAGGCATGGGCGATCCCCGCTTTGATCATTCCGTAATCTATATGTGCGCCCACTCGCCTGAGGGGGCCATGGGTCTGGTTGTCAATAAACTGGCGGATCAGATGACCTTTCCTGATTTGCTGGAACAATTGAACATACCCTGCGGCGCATCTGATGATTCAATCCAGGTGCATTTTGGTGGCCCGGTCGAAGAAAGCCGGGGCTTTGTTCTGCACAGCAACGACTATTCCCAGGATGGTTCCATGCCGGTCGATGAAAACATGGCCCTGACCGCATCGGTTGATGTGCTAAGTGCCATGTCAAAAGGTGAAGGCCCGAAAATGAGCCTTTTGGCGTTGGGGTACGCCGGATGGGGACCCGGTCAGTTGGATGCCGAAATTCAGGCCAATGCCTGGCTGCATATCGCCTCAAATGACGAGCTGGTTTTTGGCAGAGATCAGGAAGGCAAATGGAGCCAGGCCGTCACCATGTTGGGCATCGATCTTTCCCTGTTCTCAACGACAGCCGGTCACGCCTGAGCAGATTCCGAAATATTTTCGACTCAGGAAAAACGGTGCCTGGCATTCTTCTTGCCTGGCTCCGCTTTTCCGGTCGGTATTCGCAAAGTCCGCAGGCTGTGACTTGTTCGACAACAGTTGTTGTGTCATCGACATTTTTTGTTCTTGATCCATCCGCCAAATGCGGAGCCAGGCATCTTCGCGAAGACGCTTGTGCGAGGCACCGGATTTGGCTTGGCTGTGCCAGGAATTTAGCCCGTCGAGGGGTCAAAGGACGATATTCGTTTCCTATTTCATCCAGTCTTTCAGGCAGGCAACAGCCTTGACCATATCGTCGTAAGCACCGGCAAAGGAAAAGCGTATGTAAGCATGGCCGCGGTTGGGATCGAAGTCGATGCCGGGTGTTGCGGCGACACCGGTTTCCGCCAGCATGCGTTTGCAAAAATCTGCCGAATCGTTGGTCAAATGACGCACGTCGGCAAAAATGTAAAAAGCGCCGTCCGCGGGGGCCAGTTTGTCAAACCCGACCTTGGGTAATTCCCGCAGCAACATCTCGCGGTTTCTGGCATAGGCTGCAACTTTGGCGTCCAGTTCCGGTTCCGCATCAAAGGCGGCGACGGCCGCCAATTGCGAGAGGGTCGGCGGAGAGATAAACAAATTTTGCGCCAGCCTTTCGATGGGACGCACCAGATCATCCGGCAAAACCATCCAGCCAAGACGCCAGCCGGTCATGGCAAAATATTTGGAAAAGCTGTTCACGGCTATCGCCTGATCATCCAGGGCAACGATGGTTTCCGCCGGGGCACCATAGGTAATGCCGTGATATACCTCGTCCGAAATAATCCGGATATCGCGCGCCCGGCAATAATCCACCAGGGCCTTCAAGGCATCATGATCCAGCATGGTCCCGGTGGGATTTGCGGGACTGGCAATCAACAAGCCAGCCAACTTGCCGCCCTGTTCAATGGCCGCATCCAACAGCGCCGGCGTGGGCTGGAAGCGATCGCCAATATCACTGGCGAGGTCGACAGCCTCGATACCAAGGGCTGCCATTATATTGCGATAGGCCGGATATCCAGGGGACGCCAGGGCGACCCGGTCGCCCGCGTCAAAAGCGGCCAGAAAAGCCAGCAGAAAACCTCCTGATGATCCGGTTGTGACCACCACATGGCCTGGGTCCACGTCCAGGTTGCCGGTTGTCTTGTAATGATCGGAAATCGCCTGGCGCAAAGCAGGCACGCCCAAAGCCTCGGTGTAGCCAAGTCCTTGACCATTCTCCAAAGCTTCTTTCGCTGCCTGCAACACCGCTGCCGGTGCGCCGCCTGCAGGTTCGCCAACTTCCATGTGCAACACGTTATTGCCCTGAGCGGCTCGTTCATTGGCCGCCTTCAGGACTTCCATGGCGTAAAAAGGAGTAATCGCCGTGGTCCGGCCTGCGACTTTCATGCTGGTTCTCCGATATTTTTGTTAGAACTGGCCACCGGCAGCCAGGCCAAAGCCGCGCCGGTCGGCTTTATATTCACAAGTCGTGTTTTCCGTATCCAGACCACCCGGACAAAAGATCGCGTTGACCCGGCCAAGATTCTGGGCGGCGCGCAAGGCATGGCCGCGCCGGCGCAGGGAAGTCACGACAGAAGATGACGTTTGTGGTTCGACATACAAAACATCAGGATTGCCCGGATGGAAAAGGCGCGGTGCATCCAGGGCTGTTTCCAGCTTGCCGTCTTGCGTGGCGCTCAAGGCACCTTCGGCCAGGGCAGCCGGGGCGGCAGGACCACCAGCGGCGGCGGCGGCCAGTACCAGACGACCTTGTTTGTTCAATATGATCACCGGCCCCAGAAATTCCATATCCTCATGCTTTGGTGCCGACGACAGCACAATCCCGGTCACGCGATCTGCCTTGCCGACCCCAAACGGGTTGCCCATGGTCAAAATGCAGGACACAGCGGAGCCTTCACGATCCACGACGACAAAAGCTGTCGAGCCGCGGGTACCCTGTTCCGGTCGCAAGGCAGGCCGGGTCACGGACTTGAGCGGCGCATGCCGGTTCGGTAAATAGCCTGTCATCAGGGCATGGGCACGGAATACAGACAGCGGTCGCGCCGCGTTGCTGCCGCGTTTGGCATAGGCCCGCAGACTGACTTCTGCCATCAGGTGGGCGCGCTGGGCTGCATCCATTTTCGCGCTGCGCCCGCCTTCTTTCAGCATGGCCCACATCTGTCCGGCAATGATGCCACCGGTCATGGGGCCACGGCTGGTGTGGTAAACCAGATCACCGCGTTTCACCGACACTGTTTCATGCCACGAGGGCTGATAGTTCCTGAAATCAGACATGGTCAGGGCACCACCAACATCGCGCGATCCATTCACAAGATTGGCGGCAACCTTGCCAAAATAAAACTCACCCGGGCCGCGCACCCGTAACTGGGCCAACACGGACGACAAGGGAACCTGGGAAAGTGGGCTGCCTTCCCCCAGAACCCCGCCACTGGCCGTCATAAAAATCGAACTTAAGCCGGGGTCTTCCAGGATAACCGGGCGGGCGGCGGTCATGGGGTCGGCCAGGGCACGTGAAACACTATGACCCTTGCGGGCCAGTTCTTCCGCCTTGGCAATCAGTTCTACCCACGACATACGACCATAGCGGCTGTGCAAAGCGGCAATGCCGCGCACCATGCCAGGCACAGCAATGACGCCGCCGCCAACCGCGGCTGAGGGGAGAAAATTCAGGGTTTCCACGGTCTGCGTTGCTGCATCCGAGATGAGACAAGAACCACCACCGCCCAGCGAAGCCGCCGCCGGATAGGTCACCCCCATCACCAGTGCCATGGCCGTGGCCGCATCTGCAGCGGTACCTCCGGATGCCAATACGTCCTGGGCTACCAGGGCTGAACGGGGCTCGTCCCCACTGACGCCGCCGACAAACCCTTCGATAACTTCACCCAGTTGCAGATGTGTTACTTCTGGCTCAGAACTGCAGGCGGTGAGTACCGTACCCGCAAGGCTGAGTGATAACAGGACACGGCCGCGTTGACGCCACCCGGCCCTGGACTTAACCTTGCCAAACCCAAAGGGAGACATGGCGTTGCCAATCACACGTATACATAATGTTCCGATGGCCCGGAGCAGACAGGCAGGTTGGGGATCACGCAGGGTCCTGAAGATCATGGTCTTGATACTCGTATCTGTGTTTGCCTTGCCGACTTTATCGGCGGTTGCCCGGGTGTCGCTTATTCGTGACGCAGAAATAGAACATAGCATCCGCGCTTTTGCGACGCCACTGTTCGCCGCAGCCGGTTTGGACGCAAAAGCTGTCAGTGTACATATCGTCAATGATCGTACTCTAAATGCCTTTGTTGCGGGCGGACAAAGAATATTTATCAATACCGGGCTTATTCTGGCCGTTGATTCAGCCTCGGAAATTCTTGGCGTGCTGGCCCACGAAAGCGGGCATATAATTGGCGGCCACCTGATTCGCACACGCGAAGCCATGGAAAGTGCCAACACGCAAAGCATCATCGCCATGATCCTGGGCATGGCGGCCATTGTTGGCAGCAAGGGTGACGTCGGTTCCGCTGTTATTTCCGGGGGCGGGCATGTTGCCCAGCGCAGTTTACTGAGATACAGCCGTATTCAGGAATCCATTGCTGATCAATCGGCGATCAGGATCATGGCCAAGGCCAATTATGCCCCGGACGGCATGCTGGCCATGCTGCAAAAACTACGCGGCCAGGAAACCCTGATTACGTCGCGCCAGGACCCTTATGTGCGCAGTCATCCGCTGACGTCGGATCGTATTACCACAATGCGAGAAGCCGTTGCCAAGGCCGGGCCCGGCCAGGATATCAGCCACTTCGAAACCATGCTGGCCCGCATGAAGGCGAAGATTTACGCCTATATGGAAGATCCGGTACGGACATTCCGGCGCTACCCCGAAAGTGATCGTTCAGTGGCTGGTCGCTATGGCCGGGCCATCGCCCTTCACCGCGAAGCCCGCACTGACGAAGCTTTGGGCGTTTTGACGGACCTTGAAAAGGAATTGCCGCGCGATCCCTATATTCAGGAACTGAAGGGGCAGTTCCTGTTTGAAAACGGCAAGGCCCGGCAGGCCGTGCCGGTACTGATCGAAGCGGCAAAACTGTCGCCCGACGATTTTTTGATCCTGACATTGCTGGGCCAGGCTGAAATTGCCAGCGAAGAGCCTGCCATGATCCACAATGCCATTGCCCACCTGAAAGCTGCCGCCCGGCTGGAACCGCGCCTGGCATCGATTTGGCGGCACCTGGCCATTGCCTATGGCCGCAGTGGAGAAATCTCCCGCTCTTCCCTCGCCAGCGCTGAATTTTCCCTGTTGACCGGACGCCCGGAGGAAGCTCGACATTTCGCGGCTAAGGCCCTCGCCGGTCTGCTCCGCGGCTCGCCTGATCATTTGCGCGCCGAAGATATTCAGCGCTCAGCCATAGACATGATCAAAAGACGGCTGAAAAAGAAAAATCGATGAAAGAGAAAACATGACGGGCGGCTATATTCTGGCCATCGACCAAGGCACCACCAGCAGCCGGGCCTTGTTGTTTGACGGCGATTGCAATGTAAAACACGTTGCGCAAAAGGAATTACCCCAGATCTATCCACAATCCGGCTGGGTGGAACATGACCCGGAATTAATCTGGCAAGACACCCTGGAAGCCTGCCGACAATGTCTTGTAGTTGCCAATGGCCTGCCCGTGCATGCCATCGGTATTACCAACCAGCGCGAAACCACCTTGTTGTGGGACCGAAAATCCGGCGAAGTTTTGCATAACGCCATCGTCTGGCAAGACCGACGCACGGCAGCCCGCTGTCAGGAACTCGAAGCTCAGGGTCATGGTGAGATGATTACGGCCCGCACAGGCCTGCTGCTGGATCCCTATTTTTCCGCCACTAAACTGGCCTGGTTGCTGGATAATGTACCGGGAGCGCGCGACCGTGCGGAAAAAGGTGAACTGGCCTTTGGCACGGTTGACAGTTTTTTGCTGTGGCGACTGACGGGCGGGCGGGTTCATGCCACGGATGCCACCAATGCGGCGCGGACGCAATTATTTGATATTCACAGGCAGGTCTGGGATGACGACCTGCTGGCCCTGCACAACATTCCGGCCAACTTGTTGCCGGACGTACGTGATTGTTCCGGCCAGTTTGGCGAAACCGATCCTGAGTTGCTGGGCCGGGCCTTGCCTGTTTTGGGCATCGCCGGCGACCAGCAAGCCGCCACTTTTGGCCAGGCAGCCTTCCAGCCCGGCACCCTGAAAAGCACCTATGGGACGGGTTGTTTCGCCCTGGCAAATACCGGCGACAAAGCCTTTGCCTCACGCAATCGATTGCTGACAACCGTGGCCTGGCGTCTCGATGGCAAGGTGACCTATGCCCTGGAAGGCAGCATATTTGTGGCAGGCGCTGCCGTGCAGTGGCTACGAGACGAGATGAAGTTTTTTACCGACAGCGCCATGAGTGAAGCCATCGCCGCCACGGCTGCCAGTACCCAGGGCGTATACATGGTGCCCGCCTTTACAGGTCTGGGCGCGCCTTACTGGGATGCGGACGCCCGCGGGGCCATTGTCGGCCTGAACCGGGATACGGGGATTGCACAAATCACCCGTGCTGCCCTGGAAGCTGTTTGTTACCAGACAAAGGACCTGCTGGATGCCATGACCGCAGACGGTGCACCGCTGCCGCCAACCTTGCGTGTAGATGGCGGCATGTCCGACAACAACTGGTGCATGCAGTTTCTCAGTGACATTCTGGATATCCCGGTGGAGAGACCCGTGGTGACGGAAACCACTGCCCTGGGGGCCGCGTCCCTGGCAGGTCTTGCCTGCGGCTTTTACCCCTCCATGGAACAAATCGCGGCGCGTTGGCAATGCGAGCAGCGGTTTGAACCAAAAATGGAGGCGAACGTTCGAGCCAGCCTCTATGCAGGTTGGCAAACAGCCGTGGGCCGCACCCGCACGACTTGAAGCCGGATTGAAATGGCGAAAAAGTGACCGTTGTGGCGCTTGTCACATTCGTCGCCGAACGTCATATTGCGCCCTACCCTTTTAGTTCCAGCGGGAGACCTGCCTTGTTTTCGACTCTTCTCAAATCAGCTTTTGGATTGTTTTTATCGGCTCTGTTGTTGACGGCCCCAGCCCAGGCCGAAGAAGCACTGACACCCGCCCAGAAAAAAGCTGTCGAAGCGACTATTGAGAGTTACCTGATTGCCCACCCGGAGATCATCGTCCAGGCCCTGCAAAGCATGCAAGAGCGTGAAAAGCAGGCCAAGGAAAATCAGGTCATTGGCTATCTGAGCAATAATGGGGATCGTATCCGTAACGACCCCAATTCCTTTGTTGGCGGTAACCCTGATGGTGATGTCACCCTGGTAGAGTTCTTTGACTATCGCTGCGGCTATTGCAAAAAATTCCATCCGGTCCTGGAAGAATTGCTGAAGACCGATAAAAACCTGCGTGTGGTCTACAAAGAATTCCCGATATTGGGGCCGGAATCACAATTGGCCAGCCAGGCCGCCATCGCCGCCATGATTCAGGATCCAAAACTATATCTGCCCTTTCACGTCGCCCTGATGGAAGCCAGAGGCAGTTTGACGCAAGAACGCATTCTGGATATCGCCGAGGAAATTGGTCTGGATCTCGGACGCCTGAAAGGCAATTTGCAAGCCAACAAGATCAAGGAAGTTGTGGCCAGTAATTATGATCTGGCACAAAACCTGGGCATCACCGGCACACCAGGATTTGTCATCGGCGACAAGATTATTCCCGGCTATGTCAACGCACAGCAAATGCGCAGCCTGATTGCCGAGGCCCGGACTGGCTGCAAAACCTGTTAGATTGCCGGTTAGGCTATCTGTCGTAGGGGCCGCGGTCCGTAGACAGCCACCCAAACAGCAAGTGGTCCTGCCAGCTGCCGTTGATGCGCAGGTATTTGCGGGCGTAGCCTTCTTCCTTGAAGCCGATCTTGCGTAATAAATCCCGGCTGGGAACGTTCTCTGGCACACAGGCTGCTTCGATGCGGTGAATGCCGAGGTCTTCAAAACAAAAAGCAACAACGGCCTGGACAGCGTCGGTCATCAGCCCCTGGCGGGCATAGTTTTCGCCCATCCAGTAGCCCATGGAACAGGACTGGGAAACCCCACGATGTACATGGCTGAGATTGACACCCCCGACCAGAGCACCATCGCCGCGGCGAAAGACAAAAAAGGAATAGCCCGCATCATCGCGCACATCACGGGCATAGCGCTTGAGGCGACGACGAAAAGATGCGCGGGTGAGAACATCTGACGGCCAGGTCGGCTCCCACGGCACCAAAAAGGCGCGGCTGTCCGAACGCACTTGATGCCATCCTTCATAGTCGCTGGCCCTGGGCGGGCGCAACCAGACCTGGTCACCGTCGATTTTCAGGCCCTCAAACTGCTGGCCTATGCTGCTTAGAAACGTACTAGCCACTCACCTCTCCTGCGACCCTCCCCGGTCGATCTGGTTCGCTGAGTTTGTCTTCGTTATGCCTGGCAAATGGTTAACGGGCATATATTTTGGTCAGGTCAGCGAAACCTGCCAGCTGTCACATTTTGTGCTTCCAGTTTATTGATCGGCCCCAACGCTGCAACTGTTAAAGGTGTTTTTATGATGCGGGTGGCAACCCGGCGCAGGGCTGCGGCATCAACCTTGTCGATCTCTTCCACCAGTTCGGCAGGCGATATCACCCGACCAAAGACATGTAATTGACGACCCAGATGTTCGGCCCGGGCACCAGCGGCTTCCAGGCCCATCATGATACCCGCCTTGTGCTGGGCACGGGCACGTGAGGTTTCCTGGTCGTTGATATCTTGCGATGCGCGGTTAATCTCGTCGCACAAAACCGGCACCAGTTCTTCCACATCACCCTGGGCCGTGCCCGCGTAAACACCAAAATTTCCACTATCCACATAGGACGAGGAAAAGGCAAAAACCGAATAGGCGAGACCGCGACGTTCGCGTATTTCCTGGAACAATCGCGACGACATGCCACCGCCCAGCACAGTGGCCAGAATTTGCGCGGCATAAAAATCATCGTCGTCGTAAGCAAGGCCTTCAAAACCCATCAGGTAGTGGACTTGTTCCAACGACCGTTCTTCAAAATGTTCCCCGCCTTGATATTGCGCCTTTGATAATTGATGACCGCGATCCGACGGCAGTTTGTCAAAGGCCTTTGTCGCCAGATCAACGAGTTGATCATGATCCACACCACCTGCGGCGGCCAGCACCATGCCCGGTCCGCGATAGTGCGAGCCCATATAATCCCGAAGTGTCGCCCGGGCAAAGCCGGCTACCTTTTCTTCTGTGCCCAGAATAGACCGCCCCAGGGGCTGATCCGGATAGGCGGCCTGCTGGAAATATTCAAAGACAAGATCGTCCGGTGTGTCTTTGGTCTGGCCGATTTCCTGAATGATCACTGTGCGTTCGCGCTCTAACTCCTCGGTCGCAAAGGTTGAGTGCTGCAAAATGTCGGCAAGAATATCAACAGCCAGCGGCAGATCATCCTTGAGAATGCGGGCAAAATAAGCCGTTTGCTCACGCGATGTATAGGCGTTTAAATGCCCGCCAACGGCCTCGATCTCTTCGGCGATCTGCAAGGCATTGCGACGTTCCGTGCCTTTGAAAGCCATATGTTCCAGAACATGGGAAATGCCGTTTTGCTCAGCATCCTCGTTGCGGGCACCCACATCAACCCAAACACCAACCGCCGCTGTTTGCAGATCGGCCATGGGATCTGTGGCAATACGCAGGCCGTTCTCCAGGGTGGTAATTTTCACACTCATGAGGATATGCCTTTTGAGGTAATTTTCGCTGTTTCGCGCACCTTTGCCATAACGGCAGCCAAATCATTGGGCATCACATCATAATGTTCGGGGCGGTCCATCAGGTCGGCCAGACGTGCAGGCAAGTCAGGCCGGGACCCCGTTGCTTTTTCCACCGCATCCGGGAACTTGGCCGGATGGGCCGTGGCAAGTGTCACCATGGGAGAAGCCGCATCACGTCGGGCAAGGCGTCCGGCAGCAACGCCAATGGCGCTGTGGGGATCCACCGCAGTGCCAGTTGTTTCGCCCACCTGACGAATGGCTGCCAGGGTTTGTTCTTCATCAACGGCCAAACCTGTGAACAGCTTTTGGCTATCGGCCAGGCGTGCCGCATCGACATCAAATTCCCCGGACTGATCCAGGGCCGCCATCAAGGCCCGAATGCGATCCCCGTCGCGGTCTTCCATATCAAACAACAACCGTTCGAAATTACTGGAGACCTGAATGTCCATGCTGGGACTTAATGTGGGATGCACAGTGCCTTTTGCATAACTGCCGGTTTGGAAAAAACAGGCCAGAATATCGTTGCGGTTTGTGGCCACAATCAGTTGCTCAATCGGCAAGCCCATTTGGCGGGCGCAATAACCGGCGAAGACATCTCCGAAATTTCCGGTCGGTACCGAAAAAGTAATCTTGCGATGAGGTGCACCCAGGGCGATGGCGGCATGAAAATAATAAACGATCTGGGCCATGACCCGGGCCCAGTTAATGGAATTCACAGCCGACAGTTTAATCTCGTCGCGGAATTCCAGATTATTAAACATGGCTTTGACCATGGCCTGGCAATCGTCAAACGTACCTTCAATGGCAATGTTATGTACATTGGCGGACGTGACGGTTGTCATCTGGCGGCGCTGGACTTCACTGACCCGGCCCTTGGGGTGCAGGATAAAGATATCAATGGCGTCCCGGTCACGGCAGGCTTCGATAGCAGCGGACCCCGTATCCCCGGACGTGGCCCCCACAATAGTGGCCCGCGTGCCACGTTTGCTTAAGGTGCGATCCAGCAGACGTCCCAGCAATTGCAGGGCAAAATCCTTAAAGGCCAGGGTCGGTCCATGGAACAGTTCCATCAGCCATTCGTTGTGATCCAGTTGACGTAAAGGCGCCACCGCCTGGTGATCAAACTGGGCGTAGGCCTCATTTATCAGCTCGGCAAATTCTGCTTCAGGAATTTCTTCCCCTACAAAAGGCGTCATCACAACGAGGGCCAGTTCAGGATAACTGAGGCCCGCCATGGCAGAAATTTCATCGGGCGAAAATGTCGGCCAGGTTTCCGGCAAATAGAGGCCGCCATCACGGGCCAGGCCGGTCAATAAAACGTCTTCAAATCCGAGTGCGGGCGCGTCGCCGCGGGTGCTGATATATCGCAAGGTTTGCTCAGTCTTGTCAGGTATGGTCAAAATATGAATGATCCGCCATCATGGCGAACACAAGCATTGTGCTTACACCAAAACCGGCCAAAACCAAAGCGCCGAAAGCCTGCGTCCAAGGAGAATCAATCTTATGAAACTGTTTGTCAGCTTACTGTCACCTTATGTCCGCAAAGTTCGCATGGTCATTATCGAAAAAGGCCTGAGTGATCGAGTGGAATTGGTCGAATCCGCGCCCTATGACAAACCTGCCGATTTGATTGCGGCCAATCCTTTGGGCAAAATTCCTGCCCTGGTCCGGGACGATGGCACAGCACTTTTCGACAGCCCGGTCATTTGTGAATATCTCGACAGTTTGTCAGACAAAAACCCTTTGCTGCCTGCTGGTGGTGAAGACCGCATTCAGGTTCTGCAACTACTGGCTTTTGCCGATGGTATTACAGATGCTGCTTATCTATCGACCATGGAACGGCGCCGCCCGGCAGACGAACAATCAGATACCGCCTGGCAAGCATTGCGCGACAAGATCAGCCGCGGTCTGGATGCCCTGGAACATAACACGCCGGACATAAATGCAGACCTGAACCTTGGGGCGCTGGGCCTTGCTGCCTCGTTGGGCTACGTCGATTTCCGCCATGGCGACATGAACTGGCGCGATGGCCGGCCGAACCTGACAGCCTGGCTGGATGAAATTTCGAAGCGTGAGTCGTTCAAGGAGACGGCGCCGCCTGCGTAAAGGGCCAGACTTTCCAAATATCGTCATGCCCGTGCTCGACACGGGTACCCACGTCTTCAAGTGGTTGTCAAAATCAAAGTTGCCCGTCGTTGGTTTCAGTCAGCCAAGACGTGGGTACGTGTCAGCCCGAAGGAAGCGGGTCAAGCCCGGGCATGACGGGAATCAATAGCGACTGTCACCCACCTAGATACCGCCTTGTCAAATGCGCCTTGTAGACTTCCACATCCAACGGCTTCTTCGTGGCGCGGACCATTAAATCCTGGGTCGACATCAGCGACCCCAAGGCGTGTACGTGGGTGCGTAACCACGATAGCAAGGGACCGAAATCGCCGTGCTCCAGGCCGATAACCACAGCGTCATTATCATTTTGCGCAGCATCGAATAATTGAGCCGCAGCCATGGCCCCCAACGTGTATGTGGGGAAATAACCAAAGGCACCACTGGGCCAGTGGATGTCTTGTAATACGCCGTCGCGGTCGTCAGGCGGCGTCAGTCCAAGGGACTTTTGCATGGCCTCGTTCCAGGCACCGGGCAGATCGGCGACAGTCAAGTCACCGGAAATCAGATTTTTTTCCAAACGATAACGCAGGATCACATGGGCCGGGTAGGTCACCTCATCCGCATCAACACGGATCAGGCCGGGCTGCACGCGGCGATAATGGCGCACCAGATTTTCAGCCTCCCACGCTGGGCCGGAACCGCCGAAGGTCTCCTTCACCAATGGTGTCAGATAACGCACAAATTCCTCGGATCGGCAGGCCAGCATTTCGATAATCAGGGACTGGCTTTCGTGCATGGTCATGCCACGGGCCGTACCGACGGGCTGGTGGCGCCATTGTGACGGCAGGCCGCGTTCATAAAGGGCATGGCCGGTCTCATGCAAAACGCCCATCAGACTTTGGGTAAAATCATCTTCGTAATAACGTGTCGTAATACGCACATCATCTGGCACACCGCCCGTAAAAGGATGGTGGCTGACGTCAAGACGACCAAAATCAAAGTCAAAGCCCAACTGGTTCATCAAGCGTTCGGCCAGGGCCCGTTGATCTGCCACAGCAAAAGAACCGTTCAGGGGTTCGGGCTGGCGACCACTGGACTGTACCTCTTTGACCTGTTGCAAAAACTCCGGCAAGAAAATATCAAGCCCATCAAACAAAGGGTCAATATCTGCACTGCGGGTGCCGGGATCAAATTCATCCAGCAAGGCGTCATAGGGGGAAATACCAAGGGCCTCGGATTTGGCCGCAGCCACTTCCCTCACCAGCGACACCAGGTGGGTCAGCAAAGGTTCAAGCCGCGCGAAGTCGTTGTCTGGTCGGGCATCGCGCCAGACCATTTCGCAGGCGGATGTGGCCTGGCTGAGAGCTTCAACAAGGTCGGAGGGCACCGCATTGGCGTGCTGCCACATGCGCCGCATTTCCGCCAGATTGGCCAGATGCCAGTTGTCAAAATCCTCCGGGCTTTTGTCGGATTCGAGCTCCGCCTTTGACAGCAGCTCATTCAACGCCGGATCGACCATCATATCGTGACAGACCAGGGACAAGGCGGTGATCTGGTCGGCCCGGGCAGTGGCACCGCCTGCCGGCATCATGGCAGCAGAATCCCAGTGCAAAACCGCGAGGGCACCATTCAAATCCGTGAGGCGCTTGAAGCGCCCTTCTATTTCATTATAGGACTTCATCATGGTCGTAGTTTAGACGTTTCAGCCCTGATCGCGAAGCCGTCTGACAAAAAGTCCGAAAATCAGCATCAAAGCCGCTGCCAGTGCAAACCAGGTCAGTGCGTATGACAGATGATTATTCTTTAAATTATAAGTACTTAATCCGGAAACTGGATATTCTCCGGGTTTTGAGGCCTGATCAGCCTGTATAACCAAAGATGGTATCTTAAGGTTCAATATTTGCGCTATGGCCCGAGGATCGACCGAAAACCAGAGTGATTCTTCAGGTATATTGTCCGGGGTGAAGGCGTTGCGGTCACGGGCACCACTGCGCACGACCCCCTGAATGCGCACAGGCGTGGTCTCAGCATTACGGGTTTTCAGAGCATCGAATTGCGGTAGCATTTTCAGGGGCAGCCAGCCCCGGTTGACCAGAACAATCCCGGCGCCTTCCTCTGCTGTTCGTTGCAGGGGTGTGATCAGGTCAATACCGCGCACGCCATTCAGGTTGCGGTTTTGAAGATGCTGGGTTTTTTCATGCAAAAACCGGCCCGTGACATAAACCCGCCTGAAATTCATGTCGGCCATGTTTTTGTCATCCTGCGGTAACAAGACGGGTTCCGCTCGCAAGGCAACAGCGCGCTCGGCAATCAGGCCCTCTTTCCAGGACAGGCGTTCAAGCTGCCAGAAACCCATGGTCAGCAAGACCAGCACAGCCGGAAGAGTAAAAGCCAAAGGGCCAATAAGAGATCGGATTTTCATATCATCAAAACGTTTCAGGTCAGTTCGCGATCACCTGATTCATCTGCATTATCGCGCACGCCAGTTCCTGCCTTGTGCCGGAATTGCAGGGCGATCAGGGTAGCCTTGAAAATTCTCAACAAATAGATGGACCCGCCAAGGATGACCGGGAACCACAATACGGGATGTACCCACAGTGGCGGTGAAAAGGTGAACTCAACCCAGGCTGCAAGACCAACAATAATAAAGCCAAGGATCAGGATAACAAAAACGGCTGGTCCGTCGCCCGAATCTTCGGCCCTCAAGTCCAGGCTGCAGGTATCGCAACTATCGGCAATATTCAGCAGGCCAGAATAAAGTTTCCCCTTTCCGCAGCCAGGACACCGACAGGTGAACCCGGTACGAAAAGGGGAAATGTTTAGATTGTCCGAATGAGACATTCTGGTTCCCGCAAATTATGTTATGCGGGAAAGGGGCAAAATCAGCCACCCCACCAGTAAACGCCACAGAACAGGAACAGCCAGACGACATCAACAAAGTGCCAGTACCAGGCCGCAGCTTCAAAACCAAAGTGATGTTCTGGCGTGAAGTGACCTTTGTAGGACCGCACCAGGCAGACCGTCAGGAAGATGGTGCCGATTAATACGTGGGCACCGTGGAAACCGGTGGCCATGTAGAAAGTCGAGCTGTAAATCCCGTCCGCGAAACCGAAGCCGGCATGGGAATATTCATAAGCCTGCACACCGGTAAAGATGGCGCCCAGAATGATCGTCAGCCAAAGGCCATTGATCAGACCCTTTTGGTCACCCTTTTTCAGCGCGTGGTGCGCCCAGGTAACCGTGGTGCCGGATGTCAGCAGGATTAGCGTGTTCAGGAAAGGCAGGCCCCAGGGGCTGAAGGTTTCGGTGCCTTCAGGCGGCCACATGCCACCTGTATGAGCGGCACGGCCGATCATTTCTTCACTGCCTGGAACACCACCCGGATAGAGGCTGGCGTCAAAGAAAGCCCAGAACCAGGCCACAAAGAACATGACTTCTGAGGCAATGAACAAAACCATGCCATAGCGCATGCCGATTTGTACAACCGGTGTGTGGTCACCCCGGAATGTGGCTTCATCGATGACGTCGCGCCACCAGACAAACATGGTGTAAATCACCAGGGCAAAACCCAGCGGCATCACCCAGGGGGTAATGTCGTGCATGAACAACAGGGCCCCAACCGCCAGCACAAGTGCCGACATGGCGCCCATGAATGGCCATGGACTTGGGTCCACCAAATGATAGTCATGTCCTTTAGCGTGCGTAGACATGGTTTCCTTACTCCCGCAAACCTGAAATGAATGGTTCAATAAATAACATCACGATTTCCCGGCCTAATTCACTTCTGCCTTGTCGGGTGAAGAAGCGAGCGCCGACGTTTGGGCCCCCTGATCAGCATCGACAATTGGCTTTTCAAAAAAGGTATAGGAAAGTGTGATTGTCCTGACATCATCCAGACCAGGGTCGTTCAGAATATCAGGGTCGACGAAAAACGAGACCGGCATTTCAACTGTCTGGCCAGGCTCGAGAACTTGTTCGGTAAAACAAAAGCAATCTATCTTGCTGAAATAAGGCCCCGCCTTGTGCGGCGTTACATTATAGGTCGCCGTGCCCATGACTTTTCTCTTCAGCGGATTGTGCGCGCTGTAAAAAGCAAGATGCTCCTCACCAATGCGAACTGTAATTTCACGCTGGACCGGCTTGAACTTCCAGGGCATGCCACTGGCAATACTGGCGTCAAACTGAACCGTAATCATGCGGCCTTCGACGGCACCTGGTGCCGCTACGGCGACCTGGGATGTGCCACCATAACCCGTTACCTGGCAAAACAGCGAATAAAGCGGTACGGCGGCAAAGGCCATGCCGACCATGCCCAACGCCACTCCTGCCAGCACCAGACCAGTGGCCGCATTACGACGCTCAGAGACTTGTACGGGTTGGCGCACAGCTGAGGGGTTCGTTTTTTGTGAAGATTCGATCATGATCCTAGAACTTCACCAGGGTGATGACATAGAACAAAGCGACCAGTGCCAACAAGGCGCCGCCCAGAAGATAGTTCCGGCCGCGACGTTTTTCATGATGTTTGCTGGGGGGCATATCAGGCGATCCAGTCCATGACGAAGCGATCAGCGACCAGCAACACAAACATCGAGAAGAGATACAAAATCGAATAAGCAAAAAGCGACTTGGCCCATTTTGTGGCGTTCGGGCCGTCGCCTTCCTTGAGGATCAAACCGGCCAGGGCGACGAACAAAACGCCCATGATCGCGGTTGAAATGCCATAAAAAGCACCCGACATGTCCATATACCATGGCAGCAGGGTCACAGGCACCAGCAGCAAACTGTAGATCATGATCTGGCGGCGGGTTTCCGGCAATCCGGCAACCACGGGCAACATCGGTACACCGGCGCGCTCGTAATCGCCACTGCGATACAAGGCCAGGGCCCAGAAATGCGGCGGCGTCCACATGAAGATAATGGCGAACAAGGCAATGGATTCAAGGCTGACACTGCCTGTCGCTGCGGCCCAGCCGATCATGGGCGGGAAGGCCCCGGCAGCACCGCCGATAACAATATTTTGCGGCGTCCGACGCTTCAGCCACATGGTATAAACGAAAACATAAAAAGCGATGGTCCCAGCCAGCAAGGCAGCCGCCGTCCAGTTCACAGCCAGGGCCATAACGGTGACCGAGCCAACGGACAGCATCACACCAAATGTCAGCGCATCAGCGGCAGCCACGCGTCCGGCCGGAATCGGTCGGTTGCGGGTCCGCATCATGATGGCGTCGATATCAGCGTCATACCACATGTTAATGGCACCAGAAGCCCCGGCAGCAATGGCGATACAAAGAATTGCCACAAAGCCGATCACCGGATGAACATCACCCGGTGCCAGCCATAAACCCACCAGTCCTGTGAACACAACCAGGGACATCACCCTGGGTTTCAGCAGCGCAATATAATCCCCAGGCCGCGCTTCAAGGCTCTGCTCTGAACCTTGAAGTGAGTCTGCTGATATCGCTGCCGAATTGATCGACTGTTGGATTGCCATTATGTCTTTACCTGGTTTCCGGGCCCGAATGCCGGACTTATTTAATGCGCGGCAGTTCTTCGAAGGTGTGGAACGGTGGTGGTGAAGATACCGTCCATTCCAGCGTATTGGCGCTTTCGCCCCACTGATTGTCGGCAACTTGCTCACCGGCTTTCATTGTACGCCAAACGATGAAGACGAACAGGATCGCACCGGCAAAGGACATGTAAGCGCCTAGCGACGAGATATAGTTCCAGCCATCGAAAGCATCCGGATAATCAGGGATACGCCGCGGCATGCCTGCCAGACCCGAGAAGTGCATCGGGAAGAAGGTCAGGTTCACGCCAATGAAGGTAATCCAGAAGTGCAGTTTACCAAGTGTTTCCGGATACTGACGTCCCGACATTTTGCCAATCCAGTAATAGAAACCGGCAAAGATCGAGAACATGGCACCCATCGACATGGTGTAGTGGAAGTGACCAACAACATAATAAGTATCATGCAGCGCCACATCGACACCGGCGTTGGCAAGCACAACACCCGTCACACCACCAACCACGAACAGGAAGATCATGCCAAGAGCCCACATCATCGGGGTCTTGAAGGTAATTGATCCGCCCCACATGGTGGCTATCCAGGAGAAAATCTTGACCCCCGTCGGCACCGCAATAACCATGGTGGCCGCCACAAAATAGGCTCGCGTATCAACGTCCAGACCCACTGTATACATGTGGTGCGCCCAAACGATGAAGCCAACAAAGCCAATGGCAACCATGGCATAGGCCATGCCCAGATAACCAAAGATCGGCTTACGCGAGAAGGTCGAGATGATGTGACTGACAATACCAAAACCGGGCAAGATCAGAATGTACACTTCCGGGTGACCGAAGAACCAGAACAGGTGCTGATACAAAACCGGATCGCCACCGTTCGAGGCATCATAAAAAGCTGTGCCAAAGTTACGATCCGTCAACAGCATGGTGATGGCGCCAGCCAGAACAGGCAAGGACAACAACAGCAGGAAGGCGGTGATCAGAACTGACCAGACAAACAGCGGCATCTTGTGCAAGGTCATGCCAGGTGCGCGCATATTGAAGATGGTGGTGATGAAGTTGGCTGCACCCAGGATGGAAGACGCACCCGCGAGGTGAAGGCTGAGGATGGCCATATCAACAGCCATGCCGGGATGGCCTGACGTCGACAAAGGCGCATAAACCGTCCAACCCGTACCGGCACCACCATCAACAAAGGGCGATGCTACCAACAGGATTGCCGCCGGGATCAACAGCCAGAAACTGATGTTGTTCATCCGTGGGAAGGCCATGTCAGGCGCGCCAATCATCAGCGGCACAAACCAGTTGCCAAAGCCACCAATCAGGGCGGGCATGACCATGAAGAACACCATGATCAGACCATGGGCCGTGACCACAACGTTAAACGACTGAAAGTCGTCCATGAAATACTGCATACCTGGTTCTTGTAATTCCAGGCGCATGATCACTGAAAACAGGGATCCGACGAGACCAGCGATAATAGCGTAGATGATATACATCGTGCCAATATCTTTGTGGTTCGTCGAGTAAAGCCAACGCTTCAGCCCGGTGGGGGTATGATCGTGGGAATCGCTCATTATCCGTAACCTCTTGATACTATCCGCTTAATGGTTTGCGGAATTGAGCCTTAATTTTTTGTGATAGTCGCAACTTTGACCGCAGGTTCAGCTGCCTCGTCAGAAGCATATTCTACCTTGGCCTTTGCAACCCATTTGGCGAAATCTTCTTTGGAAACAACTTTGACCATGATCGGCATGAAACCGTGGTTCGTACCGCAAAGTTCAGAACACTGACCGTAGTAAGTGCCTTCTTTTGTTACCTTGAACCATGTTTCGTTCAAACGGCCCGGTACGGCATCTGTCTTGACACCAAAGGCCGGCATGGCCCAGGCGTGAATGACATCAGCGGCGGCCAGCAAGACACGAACTTCAGTGTTTACCGGCACGACAACGGCTTCATCAGCGGTCAGCAAGCGGGGCTGACCTTTTTTCAGATCTGCCTCGTCCACCATGGTGGCATCAAAAGCAAAACCGCCGTGATCGGGATATTCGTAATTCCAGTAAAACTGGTTGGCTGTGACTTTGAGCGTCATTTCAGCGTTCGGGGCTTTGTCTTCCAGGTAAAGAAGCTTCAGCGACGGCACCGAAATAACTACCAAAATCATGATTGGAACAGCCGTCCAGATGATTTCGATCAAGGTGTTATGCGTCGTCTTTGATGGCTCTGGGTTATTTTTGGCACTGAAGCGCCACATAACGTACATCATCAAAGCGGTCACAAAAATGGTGATAACAATGATGATAACCAAAAGCAGATTATGAAAATCGTTAATTTGCTCCATCACCGGTGTGACAGCAGCCTGAAAACCCGTTTGCCATGGCACCGGCTGGGAAGCCAGAGCTGCAGCAGAAAAACCTGCGACAGCGGCAATCCCGGTGCCCAGTGCGGTAACAAGAGCGGCAATATTTTTACTGAACGACATGATCCGTTCCGTCTCCTCGTCATAGGCCGCATAATACTGCGGCAAACAAACCGATCGATAAGTCTGGATATGCCTGGATAATTCCAAGACAATTCCGGCCCCTGAAACAGTTATGAAACAGGAACCAATAATTGTCGGACAGACCCCTCCCCCGACCAGCATGGCTAAATGCTGAATTCGGCGCGAGATTACACATTGTTTAGATTTAGAACAAGCCCATATAAACAGCTAAAGACTCTCACAAAACAAAGCAAAACGGGCCAGACGGCAGAAAAATGCTTACAGCGTCAAGGCAGGTCGGACTTTCGCCAGCCTTTGGCAAGTATGTCCTGGATCAACAAAATTGCGACAATATGTCGCAGGGGCTGCGACAAAATGCGTTCTTGATCCCGTTCAGCCCTGTTCTCGCAGGCCTGTGGCCTCTATTCTCTGAAATCACCTTCAATCCCGAATATGACCAGCAAATGAGACCACTATGAGCGACAGCAGCAAAGCCGAAGAAATGTTATTCACCCGCGCCGGCCTGGACCGAAACAAGGTTCAGGGCCTGGTCGAGGGTGCCTTGAGCGGCTGCGACGATGGTGAGTTATTCCTGGAATATAAACAATCCGAAGCCCTCGCCTGGGATGACGGTCGTCTGAAATCGGCCAGTTTCGATACCTCACAAGGCTTTGGTTTGCGGGCTGTGTCCGACGAATCAACCGGTTATGCCCATGCTTCGGAACTGTCTGAAGCCGCCATCAAGCGCGCATCAGACACCGTTCAGTCTGTGCGCCAGGGCCGTTCAGGCACCATGGCTGACGGGCCCACCGGCACCAACCAGTCTTTATATATAGATGACAATCCGCTGAACGATGTGCCGTTCGGGGAAAAGGTTAAACTGCTGGAAGAAATCGATGCCTATGCCCGCAGCAGCGACGACCGCGTGCGCCAGGTCTCTGCTTCTCTGGCTGGATCGTGGCAGGTGGTCGAAATCCTGCGGGCCGATGGCAGCCGGGCTGGCGACGTGCGCCCCCTGGTGCGCTTTAACGTATCGGTCGTGCTGGGCGAAGGCGACCGCCAGGAAACCGGCAGCTTTGGCACAGGTGGCCGCACCCTGTATGCCGACTATCTGAAGCCGGAATCCTGGAAAGCCGCCATCGACGAAGCCATGCGCCAGGCCGACGTGAACCTGTCCTCCGTTCCCGCCCCGGCGGGCACTGTGCCTGTTGTGCTCGGGCCAGGCTGGCCAGGTATTTTACTGCATGAAGCCATTGGCCACGGCCTGGAAGGTGATTTTAACCGCAAAAAAACCAGCGCCTTTTCCGAATTGCTGGGCCAGCGCGTGGCCTCCCCTGGTGTCAACGTGGTGGATGACGGCACCTTGATGGATCGGCGCGGATCTTTAAGCATCGACGATGAAGGCACCCCGACCAGCCGCACCGTGCTGATCGAAGACGGTATCCTGAAAGGTTATATGCAGGACCGCCTGAATTCCCGCCTGATGGGCGTTGCCCCAACCGGCAACGGCCGCCGCCAGGATTATGCCCACATGCCCATCCCGCGTATGACCAACACGGTCATGGAAAATGGCGACCAAGACCCGGAAGAAATCATCAAATCCGTCAAAAACGGTTTGTATGCCGTGAACTTCGGCGGTGGCCAGGTCGACATCACCAGCGGCAAGTTCGTCTTCACCTGCACCGAAGCCTACCAGATCGAAAACGGCAAAATCGGTGCCGCCGTCAAAGGCGCCACCCTGATCGGCAACGGCCCCGATGTCCTGACCAAAGTCAGCATGATCGGCAACGACATGGAACTCGACCCCGGCGTCGGCACCTGCGGCAAGGACGGCCAGGGCGTGCCGGTCGGCGTGGGCCAGCCAACGCTGAAGATCGATGAGCTGACGGTTGGTGGGACTGAGGCGGGGTAGCGGCCACCCGTATTGCCCTGGTCTCGAGCAACACGGGTCTCGAGCAACATGAGCCTTACTTGCGCGCGCCCTGCTGGATAACGGCTCGCAGTCCTTCGAGAATTTCGCTGCCCTGCTTAGCGACATCTCCCCGCAGGTTTTGCGCGGTGACCATGTGAATTGAATCGATGTGCAGCCGGATGACAGCCAGGTCAAAAGCGCTGGCTTTCTCCATGTCTTCTATGAATGTGCAAAACGTCCGGCATATCTCGGAGATCATGGGATAATCAAAAGTCCCCCCTTCACCCTTCAGATTGTGCGCCAATTTGCGCAAGGTCGTCAGACCCTCTCGCGACGCCGCATCAGCGACAAGAATTTTATAGGTTTCTTCCAACCGCTCAACCGCTTCAAACAAACGTTTGCGGTACATGTCACTTTTCGATTGCAGAACAGCACTGATTTCGCGCAAAGCCGGTTCGAGATTATCTTCAATCACCGGGGCCTTGCCCATCAATTCGTATGAAGGCGGGGAGATTTCGACTTCGAAATCATCCTCTTGATCCCCGTCTCCATCAGAGCCTGAATTGTTAATGTTCATCTTTTCTCCTGCAACCAACTATTGGGCATTGCTGACATCTTCACCCTTGCGACGGCGGTCACCCGTGTCATGTTTCTTGGCCAGCCGGCGGCGATCCGGGCCAACAAAGCTGCGGCAGCGAACAAATTGCCGAGGTCTTAAAATGACTTCTTCAATACGCGAATATAACGTTCCGCCCGAAACGGGCTTGTTAATAAATTCAGTGGCACCTGCATCGCGCGCCTGGTGCAACGCAGGACCATCTGAATAAGCGGTCAGCATGATAATGGGTGCTTTGGGGTTGGCAGCACCCTTGGAGGCCCGAAAACGACGCGTGAATTCGATGCCGTTCATGGGTTCCATCATGATATCGAGTATGATGATGTCGGCAGGATAGTTGTCCAGGATTTCCAATCCCTCAAGCCCGTCCTCCGCCTCCTTGTAGCTCGTGGCACCCAGGCCACGCAAAATCTGCTTGATGATCAGCCGCATAAACTGACCATCATCAATAACCAGAAAATTGAGTGCAGAGAGGTCCAGTCTTTTTATTGCCATTAGCCCGGTGTTATTTCGTAGTTGACGTACTGCGCACAATAAACAGGGTACCAATGAGAACTATAGTGATTCGAATCAAGCCGAAATCGGCATAAAATCAACATATTGCGCGACCAGGAGATGTCAAGAAAGTGACGGGAAAAGGGATTGCATGAGGTTCGATGCGGATGAAGGCTAGATTTTTGATCGGCAACGACGGCCAGGGCGTGCCGGTCGGCGTGGGCCAGCCGACACTGAAGATTGATGAATTGACGGTTGGCGGGACTGAGGCGGGGTGAGTTTGAGCCAACAAGGGAAGAATACCCAGAAAACATAAATTACGCTTGTGTTTACCCAAAACACGTGATATTGTGCAAAAAGATGTGATGGGGAATTGCTCTTAATTTCTTGGATCACATAAAAATGTCCCTGGTCCCTGCATATAGGTGAGCATGGAATTCTTTCAGACAAAATTACCCTGGCTTTCACGGGACTGGACTTTAGGGCGAAGCCTTAACTACCTGACCAAACTCGCTGTGTTCGTCTTCGTACCTGGCCTGCATCAAATTACCTGTAATCGGAAGATTCTGGGTAGCCTGTTGTTTGCACTCTTCGTTGTTGCCAGCTTTGTTGTTTCTAACAGTCCACTTGATTTTTTTGCCAATGAATTTGGCAAAGTTCACCCATATGTCGAGTTGCCATTTATCGCACAGCTAATTTCATGGGTTCTGCTTGCCAGTGATTTTGGCAACCTGGAAAACCGTTCACTAAAACCCGTCAATATTATACCTGCGTCAATTGTGATTCTGATGTTCTTCATGCCCCTGCATGATCGGGATTTCAGTTACATTCTTGTTGAACAAGGAAATCAGACTTGTCCTGAATTTTGCATTAACGACATTGTTCAATATGAATTGAACTCTCATCGGGTTGGGGAAATAGCCGTCGGAAAACATGTTATCGTTTCACTTGAAAATGTTGCAGTTCCGAACACCTCCACCAAATTGGGCGTTGCTAAAATATTGGCAGGACCGCGAGGAAAGGACTGTACAGAGGATGAGACCATCGAGAATTATTTGCCTTACGACGCCTTTTGTCTAAGTAACTACGACTTTTTCCCATTCGATTATGTCGTTCTCGGCAAAGGGCAATATACCTTCCCAGCCAAACAAAAAGGCAATGTCAACTTGATTGAAAGAACCCGGATCATTGGTATTCAGCCCGTGAAAATTGGCAATATCAGTGAATATCAATTGGTCTCTGATGACAACACTGCCATCCTGGGTCGTACGCTTCTGACTATATATAAATGGACAAATATTAATTTGTTTGGTTTTTCCTCAACGTCTGAAAAACCAAAATCAATCTCAAATGCTAGATAACAAGCCAACTACTATTGGGCAGAAAGGTGATTGTCCACGAGGAAGTCATGATGACATCATTTGATTTGAAAAAACTTTTGGCAGCAGTACTTGGATATGTTGGAAAAATCTTACTATTTATGATCGTTCCAGGTCTGCACCTGATTTCAGTAGGCAAAAAACCTCTTGGTTACACACTGGTTTTTCTATTTTTTGCGGTAAGAATTCTCCCCCTTTTTGTTCCCTTTGGACCTCTCCGTTTGAACTTTATGCTTTCAGCAAATTTGTTGCTTATTAACTTGCTCGTGTTGCTGATCGCATATGCCTTCCTGGTATTGGACTTACCAAAGATCGGAGCAAGACGTGTTACCCCAATTTGTGGCGCGGCATTGGCTTTATTTTTGCTCCTTACAGCATTCTCAAATTCTTCGCCCTACGATTACGCCGTAACGAGAACCGATCATATGTGCCCCCTTCTTTGTTACGGAGATATTGCGGTTTACAAAATTAATAATGGACGACAAGACGACTTCTTCAAGCCAAATGTTGGCGACCTGGTTGTTTATCGTCTGGGTCGCGACAAAGTAATCAATCGCATTGTAGGCATTCCGGGTCAAACTGTATGCCAGTCAAGTCCCGCAACAAATCAAATCGGTTCAAAGGATGAGCCAGTATGTGCTGATGAAATCGCTTTGGCGAGCGAGCATTATTTCGTTTCAGCGGACAATCGCGCGCCAACAAAGATGGGTACTTACTTTCAAAAGAAGATAATTCGCAAAGGTCAAATGATAGGAATCTTACCAAAAGTCGTAGCGAATTGGCCCGATTGGGTAACGCCCCTGTCATACTTAAGATAAATCTCAGGCAAACTACTGAACTAACCCCTCTATTAGCAGTTTCGGGGCTCGACGCGTCAGGACCTTAACTTCACCGACTACTGAATATCACTCCGAACA
>Ga0233449_1000675_pt1 | contig 36995 bp, 38 predicted proteins | sample SI_124_October20_FD_183012 | JGI IMG/M metagenome (GOLD analysis project Ga0233449, IMG submission 183012) | Seawater microbial communities from Saanich Inlet, British Columbia, Canada - SI_124_October2016_200_MG | ecosystem: Environmental > Aquatic > Marine > Inlet | place: Canada: British... | reverse complement strand
ATGACTTTCTAGATAGTTATGATGCGACAGAATTGCATGAAATTAACAGGTCCTGCCCCTAAGAACAACCACTTGTCGATCCGCAGGTGTCACATTTTAAACATGTGCCGTTTCTAACCATTGTGAAATTACCACATTCACCGCAACCGTCCCCTTCGTAGCCCTTCATTTTGGCTTGCATAATCTGAGTTGATCGGGTGTCCGTTTTTACCATGGTCGTTTCTGTAATCATTTCAGCACCGACCGCAATTTGTGTATCATCGGTTTCCAGCAAAGCCTGGGTCTGCTTTTCTTCAACGGTTTCCTGGGTCAGGACATATAAGTTACTTTTTCTGACATATCCTGTGCTGGTTAGTCCAATGACACGGTTAAGGGCGGTGTCGGTCTGGGCGATAAACTCATCATCGGGAATTGTTTGACCGCCTGAACCAATAGAATCCGGCATCAAATCTTCCGGTACTACATGGGCAAGATCGGTTCTTCCAAGATAGGAAACAGCCAGTTCACGGAATATATAATCAAGCACCGACGTCGCCATTTTAATGGCATCATTGCCGGTAACTTGGCCGGATGGCTCAAAACGTGTGAATGTGAAGGCATCAACATATTCATCAAGCGGCACGCCGTACTGAAGACCAATTGAAAGGGCAATGGCGAAGTTATTCATCAGACTTCTAAAGGCTGCACCTTCTTTATGCATATCAATGAAAATCTCACCTAAGGTACCATCATCATATTCACCACTACGCAGATAAACTTTGTGGCCGCCAACGCTGGCTTTTTGGGTGTATCCTTTGCGCCTTGTCGGCAGTTTACGGCGTTTGGCAGATCCGACCTGTTCAACGACTTGTTCAATAATTTTTTCAGTGACCACTTTGGTTTTTTCAAGAAGTGGTAAAGCATCAATATCTTCATCATCTAGAATTACAGCATTAAGCGGCTGGCTTAGTTTCGAGCTGTCACGATAGAGCGCGTTAGCCTTAAGTCCCAAACGCCAGGAAAGGCTATAAGCATCTTTGCATTCTTCGACAGTGGCTGAAGTTGGCATATTTACGGTTTTGGATATGGCACCGGAAATAAAGGGCTGTGCTGCTGCCATCATATAAATATGGCTTTTGGCACCCAGATAACGTTTTCCTATTTTGCCGCACGGATTGGCACAGTCAAATACCGACAGATGTTCATCCTTTAAATGCGGTGCGCCTTCAAGGGTAAAGGTGCCGGTGCAATATTCATTGGCCTTTTCAATTTCTTCTGTGCTAAAGCCGAGCTCTTTAAGCATATTAAAGCTGGTATCATTAAGTTGCTCGTCTGAATATTCAAGAACTCCCTTGCAGAAATCATCGCCAAGGGTCCAGCGATTAAAGGCAAACGTAATATCAAATGCATTTTCAATGGCCGTTTCAATCTGATCAATTTGTGCTTGGGCAAAGCCCTTGGCTTTTAAACTGTCATGGTTGATGTGAGGCGCTTTTATCAAATTGCCATTTCCCACAGCATATGATGACATTTCACCAATTTGCTTAGGGGTATACCCTAATGTTTTAAGGGCATCGGGAACCATGCGGTTGATAATTTTAAAATACCCTCCCCCGGCAAGTTTTTTGAATTTCACAAGTGCAAAATCAGGTTCAATCCCGGTTGTGTCACAGTCCATCACAAGGCCGATTGTGCCGGTCGGGGCGATAACGGTGGTTTGCGCGTTTCTGAAACCATGTTTTTCACCGGTGGCAAGGGCAATATCCCAGGCCCGTCCGGCGGCTGTTGCGATACCCTCATATGGGCAGTTGTCAATATCAAGCGGGGCAGGATTTATGTTAAGACCGCGGTAATAAGATTTGCCCCATGCTGCCGTACGGTGGTTATGGATTACCTGAAGCATCGGTGAGCGGTTTTCATGATATTTTGGAAATGCACCAAGTTCCGATGCCATTTCGGCGGATGTTTTATAACAAACACCGGTCATAAGAGCACTAATGCTACCGCAAAGAGAACGTCCTTGGTCACTGTCATATGAATAACCGCATGACATGATGAGTGCGCCAATATTAGCAAAGCCAAGACCGAGTGTTCTGAAATCATAACTTCTTTGGGCTATTTCTTTTGAAGGGAACTGGGCCATCAGAACGGCGATTTCAAGTACCACAGTCCAAAGCCGCGCGGCATGTTCGAAACTTTCAACATCAAAATCATCATTGGATGTTTTAAACTTCATTAAATTCAGTGATGCCAGATTACAGGCAGTATCATCAAGGAACATATATTCCGAGCAGGGGTTCGATGCGCGAATTTCACCTGAGTTGGAGCAGGTGTGCCAGTCATTGATGGTTGTGTGAAATTGAAGACCCGGATCGGCACATTGCCATGCGCTCATACCGATATCATCCCATAGATCACGGGCGCTGACTGTTTTATCAATTTTACCGTCCGTGCGGCGTTTCAAATTCCACTGCGTTCCTTCTTCGACGGCCTTCATGAAATCGTCGGAAACGCGAACGGTGTTATTTGAGTTTTGACCTGAAACGGTTGAGTATGCTTCTGAATCCCAGTCCGTGTCGTAGGTTTTAAAGTCAATGTCGTTAAAGCCTTGCTTGGCAAAACTAATAACTCGCTGAATGGTGTTTTCCGGTATCAGGTCTCTTCGTGCTGCAAGAACGGCATCTTTTAAATCCTGATTTTTCTTTGGATCACAACCATCATCATTTGTGCTATCGCATGTTTTTATAATCGCTTTAGCATGTCTTTCGGTGATTTTTGATCCTGTGACAAGCGCTGATACTTTTTGCTCTTCGATCACTTTCCAATTGATAAACTCTTCTACATCCGGGTGATCAATATCAACAATAACCATTTTGGCCGCGCGCCTTGTGGTGCCGCCTGATTTTATAGCGCCTGCTGCTTTATCACCAATTTTAAGAAAGCTCATAAGTCCAGAAGAGGAGCCACCACCAGAAAGGTTTTCACCACGCCCGCGGATAGTGGAAAAATTACTACCGGTTCCTGAGCCATATTTAAACAGCCTTGCCTCACGGGTCCAAAGATCCATGATGCCGCCTTCACCAACCAGATCGTCACTTACCGATTGAATGAAGCAGGCGTGTGGCTGCGGGTGTTCGTAGGAACTTTTGGATTTGGTGAGCTTCTTGGTATTATGGTCTACATAATAATGGCCTTGCGACGGGCCATCTATGCCGTAGGCCCAATGAAGGCCGGTGTTAAACCACTGCGGTGAATTAGGGGCACACATTTGTGCCGCCAGCATAAAGCAAAGTTCATCATAAAATGATTTGGCGTCGCTTTCTTCATCGAAATAGCCACCCTTCCAACCCCAATAGGTCCAGGTGCCGGCGAGGCGGTTGAAAACTTGCTTAGCACTTGTTTCTGGGCCGTATCTTTCTTCTTCCGGCAGTTTATTAAGTGCTTTTTCGTCAACTTCGTGGCGCCACAGCCATTTGGGCATATTTTTTTCAGACACGGGTCTCAAGCAGGCCGGAACACCAGCTTTACGGAAATATTTCTGTGCGATGATATCTGAAGCAACTTGTGACCATCCGCTTGGCACTTCAAAATCTTTAAGTCCAAAAATAACTTCACCATCAGGATTGCGAATCTCGCTATCTGCAACGCGAAAATTTATCTCTTGATAGGGAGATTTTGAAGTTTTGGTATAGCATCTTTGGAATTTCATTTTATTTCCTCGCCTCTTAAAAGGTTTATTAAAATTCTTTTAAAAAAATCATTAGTTTTTTAAGTTTATATTTATTTGATTCTGAAGAAAATACTAACTGAAATGACGCATTACGCAAAGCGTTTTTTAATAGATTTTGTGGTTGACGACTTATAACATAACTAGATGTTGTGTTTTTGTGAGTCGGAGCCATAATGCTGAAATTAATGGATTGCATCCAACAAATAGGCTAATTAACTGGTGGATATATCTTATTATTTTATACGCCTGCAAGCGTTGCCTTATTCTAGCCAATCTTCATGGGCATTTATTAGAATATAAACATGGGGTTTTGCTTTAAAGGTTGTCCTATTTCCCCTCGCAGGGTATAGAATAAATGGATAAATAAATTAACAAGTGGATAAAATATGTTTGTTGCAGTGATTAGACGGATTTTTGGTTGGTGGCATGTTGCCTCAATCGGCACTCTGGTTCATACATTTTGGAATGGCGTTAAAATCGGCGAAGACGCTGAAGGTAACAAATTTTACATCTCAAAAGACGGCAAAAAACGTTGGGTCATTTTTAACGGTGAAATTGAAGCAACACGAATTACACCGGAATGGCATGCTTGGCTCCATAAAATTGTTGATGAAACACCGCTAGAAAAACCTCGCACTATTAAAGGCTGGGAAAAAGACCATCTTCCTAATCAGACGGGAACCGTTAATGCCTATGCACCAAGTGGCGCCCTTACAGAAGGTGGCGCACGCAAAGGAACTACCGGTGACTATGAAGCCTGGACGCCGGGTAACTAATTAAAAATTTCTGGAGAAAGAAATGAGAAACAATGTTGTAGAAACAATGATGGGGGCTATTGTCCTTCTTATTACGGGCGGCTTTCTCTATTTTGCTTTTAGTAATTCAGGTGTCGGCGCGGTTGGCGGTACAACATATCTTGCCCGTTTTGATAAAATAGACGGCCTTGCCATAGGCGGTGAAGTAAAAATCAGCGGTATTAACGTCGGTACTATTACCGGGCAACATCTTGATTATGATAGCTTCAGTGCCATTGTTGAAATGAATATAATTTCCAGTATCGAACTTCCGGAAGATACATTTGCAAAAATTACCTCAGAAGGTCTTCTTGGTGGTAATTACCTGGTGCTTGATCCGGGCGGTAGCGATGTGATGCTTGAAGAAGGTGACGAGATCGTCGAAACGCAGGGCGCCGTTGATTTCCTTGGCTTGCTTGACAAATTCGCCGGAAGTGGCGACGGCAATTAATTACGATGATGCGCTCTTTTATTTTTATTGTTATATTTCTTATGACTTCTGCGAACGTCTTCGCGCAAGAAGAGCTTGTGCCTGTGGTAAGCCTTGGCGCGCTTAATAAAATCACCGCCAAACTAGAAACAATTAATGTTGGCCGTAATGAAACGGTGAAATTCGGTACACTGGAAATTAGCATGCGTGCGTGCAGCTCAAACCCGCCGGAAGAAACCCCAGAATCAGTGGCATTTCTTGAAATAACCGACCTTGGCCATGTGGGGGAACCTACAAAAATATTCTCGGGCTGGATGTTTGCGTCAAGTCCAGCCGTATCGCCGCTTGAACATGCGGTTTATGATGTCTGGGTAACCGACTGCAAAATGGTTGATCCGTCGGCCTCTTCTGATAAAGAATAAAAATCAGCATCATCAACCGTAAGCGCATCCTTTAAAAGATTGCGGTACTGTGCGCGGGGAACTTCGATTGCGCCAAATTGACTTAAATGATCGGTTACAAACTGGGTATCGAGCAACGTATAGCCACCGACTTTAAGCCGCGCCACTAAATATACCAACGCTATTTTACTGGCGTCCGTCACATCATGAAACATGCTTTCGCCGCAAAAGGCACCATTTAACGATACACCGTAAAGCCCACCGACGAGGGTATCATCTTTCCAGCATTCAACACTATGAGCATAGCCGTCTTCATGAAGCTCTTGATAGCGCTTGAGTATTAGATCATTAATCCAAGTGTTTTGCCGTTCGATATTATCGGTTGGTTCAGCGCATTTAAGCATAACGTCACGAAATGCTGTATTGATCCTGATCTCAAAAGGTTCGGCTTTTATTTTTTTGGCAAGTTTTTTTGGAATATGAAATTCATCAAGTGGAAATATGCCGCGCTCTTCAGGATCTACCCAGAATATATCATCAGCATCGGCACTTTCCGCCATAGGAAAAATGCCCTGCATATAAGCACTTAGAAGGAGTTCTTTTGTGATCTCCATCATAATCAATGCTACTCATCAAGCAGGCTGTCGAGATATTTCTCAAGCCAATGAATGTTATAATCACCATTGATAAAATCATCTTCACGGATCAGCTTTTGATGAAGTGGAATTGTGGTTTTAATGCCGTCAATTACATATTCTTCCAAAGACCGGCGAAGACGCATCAGGCATTCATTACGGGTTTTACCGTGAACGATTAGCTTGGCAATCATGCTGTCATAATGGGGCGGAATTTTATAACGGGTATAAAGTCCACTATCGACCCGAACATCAAGCCCGCCCGGTGTATGATAATCAGTAACCTGACCAGGGGACGGCATAAATGTGAAGGGATCTTCCGCATTAATACGGCATTCAATAGCATGACCGGAAAATTTAATATCTTCCTGTTTAAAATTAAGCGGTAGACCGTCTGCAATGCGGATTTGTTCGCGCACAAGGTCAATGCCGGTGATCATTTCAGTGACCGGATGCTCGACCTGAAGGCGGGTATTCATTTCAATGAAATAAAATTCGCCGTTTTCATATAAAAATTCGATGGTTCCCGCACCGCGGTAGCCGATTGACTTCACTGCTTTGCGACAAACTTCGCCAATTTTATCGCGTCCTTCGGAATTAAGCGCCGGTGACGGGCTTTCTTCAAGAATTTTTTGATGGCGGCGCTGCAGTGAACAATCCCGCTCACCCAAATGAACCACATTACCGTGGGTATCGGCTAGCACCTGAATTTCAATATGTCTTGGTGTGGTGAGGAATTTTTCCAGATAAACCGTGCCATCGCCAAAAGAAACAGCGGCTTCGCGCTTGGCGGAGCTAACGGCTAATTCAAGTTCACTTTCATCGTGGACGATCTTCATTCCTCGGCCACCGCCGCCGGAAGCGGCCTTTACGATAACTGGATAGCCGATTTTCCCCGCAACTATTGCCGCGTCTTTAAATTCGCGAACTTCACCGTCAGAACCGGGCACGACAGGTATGCCAGCTTTTTGCACCGCTGCCTTGGCAGAAATTTTATCACCCATAAGGTTGATATGATCCGCCGTTGGGCCGATAAATTTAATATCATGCTTTTCGATGATTTCGGCAAATTTTGCGCTTTCAGACAGGAAACCATAACCCGGGTGAATAGCATCAGCCCCGGTAATTTCCGCAGCAGAAATAATCGCCGGAATATTAAGATAACTGTCGGTTGATGGCGGCGGTCCAATACAGACACTTTCATCAGCGAGCCGTACATGCATGGCGCTTTCGTCAGCCGTAGAATGAACGGCAACGGTTTTAATGCCCATTTCATGGCATGCTCTATGGATGCGAAGGGCAATTTCACCACGGTTGGCAATGAGTACTTTTTCAATCATGCTAATTTGATCCGTTATTCAATAATCACAAGCGCTTCGCCGTATTCGATCGGCTGCTCATTTTCCACAAGGATCGCTTTAACCGTCCCACCTTTGGCCGCATGAATTTGGTTCATAACCTTCATGGCTTCGACAATAAGGATGGTTTGACCGGCTGAAACCGTATCACCCACTTTAATGAATACGTCTGCAGTAGGATCCGATGATGTATAAACAGTTCCAACCATTGGAGAGAACACAGTGCCCGGATGGTTTTCAGCATCAAGGGGCGCTTCAGCAGCGGGTTCAGCGGCAGCAGCAGGAGCGGCTACAGGCGCAGCAGCAACAGGTGGCGCATATTGAACGGCAGCCCCATTTCTGGAAAGCTTGATCTTGCGTTCACCGTCTTCAACTTCTATTTCAGTTAAATCGGTTTCATTTAGCAGATCAGCGAGGTCGCGAATTAAGTCTTTGTCGACTTGCATTTTTGCCATTATGTGTAATCCTTTTATTTATTTACTTGGTATTATTTTACTAAATTGTTCTTATTTAAGCTCATTTTTAACCGCATCAACAGCCATTAAATAACCCGTAGCACCAAAGCCGGTAATAAGGCCAACGGCAGCTGCGGAAATATAAGAATGATGTCTGAATTTTTCACGTTTGAATATATTTGATAAATGTACTTCGACGCACGGCTTATCAACCGCCAGCAGCGCATCCATTATCGCAACTGATGTATGGGTCAGTGCACCAGCGTTTATAATAATGGCATCATGATGTTCGCGGGCTTCCTGAATCCAGCCGACAATTTCGCCTTCTGTATTGCTTTGGCGAAAATCAATGTCCATTTCCACACTGGCCGCTTTAGCAGTCATTTTATCTTTTATGTCGCCCAGGGTATCGGCGCCGTATATCTCTGGTTCACGTGTGCCCAGCAAATTTAAATTAGGGCCGTTGATAACCAATATTGATTTTGTCATATTTCCCTACTGACTTATTCTCATTACCTATGTATATAATACTTTAATTATGATTTGAAAACAGTCATTATCAATTTAAAGGCATTATAATGATAAATGTGACCATAAACGGCGATCAGCATGCTATTGATAAGGTATTATGCCTTAATGATCTTTTGGCGAGTTTTGATATCGATGGGGACAAAGTCGCGATCGAACATAACCTCGAAATCGTGCCAAAGTCGACATTTGATCAGATAATGATTGGCGATGGTGACACACTGGAAATAGTCCACTTCATTGGTGGCGGCTGAAAAATACAGAAGATGAATAGGTAAGAATTTATGAGTGATGATTTAACTATTGCGGGAAAAGAATATAGCTCCCGCCTGATCGTTGGTACGGGCAAATATAAAGATTTTGAAGAAACTAAATTGGCCGTTGAAGCATCAGGCGCTCAGATCGTCACCGTCGCCGTCAGACGTGTTAATATCGCAAACCCCGGTGAACCGATGCTAGTTGATTATCTTGACCCAAAAAAATACACCTACCTTCCAAACACCGCAGGATGTTTCACAGGCGATGATGCCGTGCGCACCTTAAGACTAGCCCGTGAGGCCGGTGGCTGGGATCTGGTAAAACTAGAAGTACTAGGCGACCAAAAAACCCTATACCCAAACATGCCCGAAACCGTTACAGCGGCAAAAACACTGATCGCTGAGGGATTCCAGGTCATGGTCTACTGCAACGATGACCCAATACAGGCGCAAATACTCGAAGACATAGGCTGCTGCGCCATAATGCCGCTCGGCGCGCCAATTGGTTCCGGCCTAGGCATCCAAAACCCGGTCGGCATCCGCATCATCGTAGAAAACGCATCCGTCCCCGTCTTAGTCGACGCCGGCGTAGGAACAGCATCCGAAGCCGCACAGGCCATGGAATTAGGCTGCGATGCGGTATTAATGAATACGGCGATTGCAGAAGCGAAAGATCCTGTGCGGATGGCCAGAGCGATGAACCATGCTGTGAAAGCGGGCAGGGATGCGTATTTAAGCGGCCGGATGCCGAAGAAATTATACGCTGATCCAAGTTCACCGTTGGCTGGGTTGATTTAGACAGCCAGTAGCCCTACAATCATTTTAGATTATCTATAAAGGGGACGGCTAATGAAGAAAATTATTATTGCTTTTGTGTTAATGCTCCAAGCGGCGAATGCTCAGCACCAACAAGCGACTGGGGATTTTACGATGGCGCTTACGGGGGATAGTATTATTACCCGGCCGTTATCGCCTTATACTGAGCCTGAATTTTTGGAGATGATTGAGCTGATCAGAAATTCCGACATGGCTTTTACTAACCTTGAAATGCTGTTTCATGATTATGAGCCGTATCCGATGGCGGTTAGTGGCGGGACTTATATGCGCGGGGACCCGAAACTGGCGCAGGAGCTAAAATGGGCCGGGTTTGATATGGTTAGCCGCGCTAATAATCATACCGGCGATTATGGTGTTCTTGGTCAGACGCTCACAACAAAATATGTAAATGAAGTGGGGATCATTCAGGCGGGGGTCGGTATGAGCCTCGCCGAAGCGCGCGAAGCTAAATTCCTTGAGACCGGAAAGGCGCGGGTAGCGCTTATTTCTGTTGCGTCCACATTTGCGACGCACATGGCGGCGGGACGCTCACGCGATAATGCACCGCCAAGGCCGGGGCTTAACCCGTTAAGATATTCCCGCACTTATATCCTACCAGAAGAAGAATGGAATAACCTTCGTAAAACTGGTGAAAGTCTTGGGCTTTTTACCAACCAGGATGGTGAGCCGCGCGGCACATCGGAAGACCGGCCGGATGCTTTTAACCTTTATGGTAGGTGGTTTGAAAAAAGCGATACTAATATTATTAGCCGCTGGATTGGCGAGGGTGAAGTGGCAGGCGTGCGCACGGAGCCAAATAAAAAAGACATGAAAGAGATTGTCGCGGTTATTTCCAATGCCAAGAAACTTGCCGATTATGTCATTGTCACCATCCATGCCCACGAACAAAAAGGACCGCGTGAAATCCCCGCTGATTTTATCGGCGAATTCGCAAAAGCAACCATTGATGCTGGCGCCGATGTTTTTGTCGGTCATGGCCCTCATGTGCTTCGCGGCATTGAAATGTATAAAGGCAAACCGATCATGTATAGCCTTGGTGATTTCATGTTCCAGAATGAAACATTGCTGCGCCTTCCGGCCGATAATTATGACAATTATGACCTTGATGATAATGCCCATGTCGCCGATTTTAATAATAAACGTTATAAAGGCGGCACGAGCGGTTTTCCTGCCCTTGATGAAATTTGGGAAGGGGCACTCGCCATTCCGACCTTTAATGGCCAAACGGTCAAAGAGCTCGCTATTTACCCGGTAACTCTTGGTTACGGTCTACCAGAACAGGTTCGCGGTCGTCCACTACTGGCGAAAGGTGAACTGGCTGATAAGATACTGAATGATCTTAAAACAAGATCAAATCCTTACGGTACCGAAATAACCATTAGGGACGGTGTTGGTTATGTGGAAATAGAATAGTATTTCACTGCTCATTTCTGCCTTTGCTAAGCCATTCATCTGGAAAATCTGCCGCTTTTTTGGCCGTTAGATCACGAAGACGAAGGCCTACATTTTTGCGTTCAGTGTAGGGCACAACATGTTTGCCTTTGGTGTCACCTGAAAGAACATAAATTCGTTTGCGCAGGGCGACAATGGTTTCTTCCATAGTCGGATCATTGACCAGGTTATTCATCTCCCGCGGGTCCGCTTCCATGTCATAAAGTTCTTCACGGTCCCAGATGCCGTGATACTGGATGAATTTATATTTATCGGTTCGCACGGCGAAAGTGGTCGGGGTTTGCGGGAAGTCATATTCCCAGAAATATTCGTAAGCAAATTCGTTGTTCCACGGCTCATCAAGTGCTTCGCCGCTGCCTAATTTTGTGAAGCTCCTGCCTTGAAACTGTTCCGGGCGTTCGACGCCAGCTATTTCCAGAATAGTCGGCGCGATATCAAGGTTAGCAACCACTTCGGTGACGGTTTTGCCGCTTTCAAAGCCCGGCCCCATGGCAAGTAGAGGAACGCGCATGCTTTCTTCGTAGGCGTTACGCTTATCAATCAGGCCATGTTCACCAAATAAAAAGCCGTTATCGCCCATCAACATAACAATAGTATTTTCAGCTAGGTTGTTATCTTTTAGCCACTTTTGAATACGGCCGATGCTGTCATCGACAGCGCTCAATGTTCTGTGATAACGCATTTTATATTCACCCACATCCAATGTGCTGTGATAAGGGAAATCGACGCCGTGCCAGCTGCTGCGCTGATCTTTTACCCAGCGTGGTTTACCGCGGTAATTTTCTTCGGTGTCGGCCATGTTATCAGGAAGCTTGACCTGCTTATCCGCATATTGATCTTCGTGGCGTTCTGCCGGGTAAAAATCTGCATGAACCGCTTTATGGGAAAAATATAGGAAGAACGGTTCTTCCTGATCCAGTGTATCAAGCCAGTCTATGGCATAGTCCGTTAGCTCATCGGTGATGTAGCCTTTTTGATCAACATGGGTACCGTCCACATTAAGCTTCGCCGTGCTGCCATCACTTAGCTCGGGATAATAATTTCCCTGTCCTTGAAAGCTGATCCATTTATCAAAGCCGGGCTGGGGTTGGTCGCCCTGATCACCCATATGCCATTTGCCGATAAAACCGGTTTTATAGCCCGCATCCTGCATATAGCCCGGGAAAAACACCGTGCCTTCAGGAAGTGGCGCATTATTATCAACCACGCCGTGGGTATTGGCATATTGCCCGGTTAATATCGTCGCACGGCTCGGCGAACAAAGGGCGGTGGTAACGAACGCATTTTTAAAATGAACGCCGTTTTCTGCAATAGCATTCATATTGGGCGTATCAAGCAGCGGATTGATAAAACCAAGCTCATCATAACGTTGATCATCGGTAAGGATATAGATGATATTTGGCTTTTGCTGGGCATTTGCAGGCAGCGTTAGGGCTATAAAACTTAAGGCAATCAGCAGTTTTTTTATCATTTTATTTCCTTTAAAGGGCTCTCTTTTCAATCTCCGGATATTTCACCACCAGAGTCAGGGCGCGCATGACAATGAACAGGGCATATGAAAACCATAGCCCATTATTGCCCCATAAAGGCATAAATACCAAGATAGAAATGATATAACAAATGGCCGAAATGATCATGCCGTTTCGCATGGAACTACCGGCGGTGGCGCCAATGAATATTCCGTCAAGCTGAAAGCTCCAGATTGAAAGCAGCGGCAATATGATGACCCAGATCAGATATTCATTTGATATGGTGCGGATGGTTTCGATATTGGTCAGCAGGTTAATGATCGCTTCACCGAATAGATAATAAAACCCGCTGAAGATAAAGGCAGTATAAACGGCCCATTTGCTGGAAATGATCACGGCTTTTCGGAGGTTCGCTACGGATTTTTTACCGATCTGTTTACCAACCAAAACTTCAGCTGCTTGTGCAAAGCCATCAAGGCCATAAGCGGTCAGGTTCTGCAAATTCATCAGTACCGCATTGGCGGCGAGGATTTCTGTGCCAAACCGTGTGCCAAGCAGGATAAAGCTGGCTAGAGTTAAAGTCAGACACATGGTGCGTATAAATATATCGCGGTTCAAGGTGAACAGCGTTTTAAAAGCGCTGAGTTCCATAATATTTTCAAGCACCTGGCGATCAAATAGAGGAAGTTTGAAATATTTTTTGTTATCGCCCATGACAAAATAAAGGCTGAGTAAAAAGGCGCTGCTTTCAGATAGAACAGTACCAAGCGCCACCCCGTCCGCCGTCATATCAAATCCATAAACAAACAGGAAGTTGAGCAATATATTACTGATATTCATATAGAGGTGAATGAAGAGCACCTGTTTAGCCCTGCCCATACCAAGCAACCAACCCGACGCCACATAATTCATTAGCGCAAAAGGCGCCCCCCAGATGCGGATGGCGAAATACTGTCCGGTCAGGCTTAATACCGACTGTTCCGCTTCCATAAAGTAGAAAAACGCCGAAGATAATAATGACTGGCAAATGATAAACAAAAGCCCGATTGAAAACGCACTAATGCAGCCACGTATTACCAGCTGATTTAAGCTAAGTTCATCATCCCGGCCGTGGGCCTGCGCGGCTAGTCCCGTCGTTCCCATACGCAGGAAATTTACCCCGTTATAAAGGATCGAAAAAAACATCGCGCCAAGGGCAACGGCGGCTAGATATCGCTCATGGGGCAAATGGCCCATGATGAAACTGTCCGATAGCCCGAGCAGCGGAGTTGACAGGTTGGCAAGGATTGCAGGTACTGCAATTTGCCACATGTGCCGAGATATAGTATTATTATTGATATAGGTCATATCAGGATTAAGATTTCGCCAGTAATGTCATTATTAATGAGTAATTGTTTATCGTGTTAAAATAATATGTTTTTTCCATTAAATGTATAATATATCATTTGTATATAAAAAAATTACATATAAACTAGATTAGTAATTAATAAAGATGTTTAATAACCTTGAGGACCAAAATATGAATGTGCAAACAACAGCACAAAATTTTGATGAACTAGATTCAGTTTGCGTAAGGTTTGCCGGTGATTCAGGCGATGGAATGCAGCTGACAGGCGATCAATTTTCCGTAGTTACCGCCCTTGAAGGCAGTGACCTATCTACCTTTCCAGATTTTCCCGCTGAAATCCGTGCCCCTGTAGGCACCACATTCGGCGTGTCGGCATTTCAAATCAATTTTGGTTCTGTTGAAGTTTCTACGGCCGGTGATGAGCCGGATGTCCTCGTAGCAATGAACCCTGCCGCGCTAAAAGTTAGTTTGGAGGGACTTCGTAAAGGTGGCGTTATAGTAGTTGACGAAGGGGCCTTTAATAAAAGGAACCTTGATAAAGCAGGATACGAAGAAAATCCGCTGGAAAATGATAGTTTAAGTGATTATCAGGTTCAAAAACTCGATATCACCAAAATGACACTGGAATCAGTAAAAGAATTTGGCCTTGGTAAAAAGGATGCAATCCGTTCCAAGAATATGTGGACACTCGGACTTATCCTGTGGATGTTTGGCCGCCAGAGAAAACCGATTACCGATTGGCTTGAACAGAAATTTAAGAAAATACCTGACGTGGCAAATGCAAATATCGCCGCCGTAAATGCCGGTCATGCCTACGGGGAAACGGCTGAAGTATCCAGTAACCTTCGCCGCTATCATGTGGGCCGCCACACTACCGAAGAAGCCGGTGAATATAGAACCGTTAACGGAAATCAGGCGCTTGCCTGGGGCCTTGTTGCCGGATCACAGCTCGGCGATATTCCCCTTATGCTTGGGACTTATCCGATTACACCTGCTTCAGCGCTACTTCATACTCTTAGTGAGCTTAAAGAATATGGTGTTGTTACGTTTCAGGCAGAAGATGAAATTGCCGCCGTCTGCGGTGCCATTGGTGCATCCTTTGCCGGACAGCTTGGTGTTACGTCAAGTTCTGGCCCCGGTATTGCCCTTAAAACGGAAGCCATAGGACTTGCCATTAGTGCGGAACTTCCGCTTGTAATCGTGGATGTGCAGCGCGCGGGACCATCAACGGGCCTTCCGACAAAAACTGAACAGTCAGATTTATATCAAGCCGTTTGGGGCCGAAATGGCGATGCGCCGATTGTTGTGCTATCCGCGTCTAATCCTCATGACTGTTTTGATGTGGGAATTGAAGCGGTTAGGCTTGCTACTAAATATATGACACCTGTTATGGTGCTTTCTGACGGCTATATCGGTAACGCGTCCGAGCCATGGAAAATTCCTGACATTACCAAAATGGAAAAGTTTACCGTCAAGCATCATACTGATCCTGAAGGCTTCCACCCATTTTTACGTGATCCCGAAACACTCGCGCGCGTCTGGGCGAAACCGGGTACACCGGGACTGCTACACCGGGTGGGCGGTATCGAAAAAGATTATGACAGTGGTCATATTTCCTATGACGCGGCCAATCACCAGAAAATGAGTGATGTTCGCGCGGCAAAAATTGATGGCATAGCAAATGATATTCCACTGCAATCTGTTTCACTAGGCGATCAGGGCGGTAAACTAGCCGTCGTTGGTTGGGGATCAACACGCGGCGCCATTCATCAGGCCGTAAAGCGGGCCCGCGCAGAAGATATTGATGTATCGCACGTTCATATCGATAATATCTGGCCGCTTCCTAGAAACCTTGAAGAGGTTCTTAATAGCTATGATAACGTAATTGTTGCTGAAATGAATAAGGGGCAAATGAATAATTTGCTTAGAGCACAGTATCTGCTTGATGCCCATTTGCTTTCCAAAGTATCAGGTCAACCCTTTAAAATTACGGAGATATTAGACTGTATCCGTGAACAGGCGGGAGTAAGCAAATGAACGAGCAAACTGACGTAAAAAAATTGACCTTCAAGGATTTTGAAACCGATCAGGAAGTGCGCTGGTGCCCAGGTTGCGGCGATTATGCGATCCTAAAAGCAGTTCAGATGACACTCGCTAATATTGGTGCTACGCCGGAAAATACTGTATTTGTTTCAGGTATCGGCTGTTCTTCGCGTTTTCCGTATTATGTGGAAACATATGGTTTTCATACGATCCATGGCCGCGCGCCTGCGATAGCAACAGGCGTTAAGCTTGCTAATCCAGAGCTTGATGTCTGGCTTGTGACCGGTGACGGTGATGGGTTAAGCATTGGTGGCAATCATATGCTTCATGTGCTTCGCCGTAATGTGAATATGCAGATTATGCTCTTTAATAATGAAATTTACGGTCTTACCAAAGGCCAATATTCACCAACCTCAAAGCAGGGTACAAAATCACCATCCACGCCATTTGGTTCGGTTGATTTACCGCTTACGCCTTGTTCGTTTGCCATTGGCGCAGGGGCAAGATTTGTGGCGCGCGGCATTGATACCGCGCTTAAAGCACTTCCCGGAACACTGGCCCGTGCCAAAGAACATAATGGCGCATCATTTATTGAAATACTGCAAAACTGTATTGTCTTTAACGATAAAACGTTTGAGCATTTCACTTTGAAGAAAGAAGCGGCCAATACCCAGATCCATGTTGAACATGGACAGCCGATGATTTACGGCAAAGAAAAAAATAGAGGCCTTCATTTTAATAAGGACAAATTTGCGCTTGAAACGGTAACCATTGGCGAAGACGGCATCACTGAAGATGATATATTAGTGCACGACGAAACTAATAAACTTATGGCGCAAATGCTTGTTGAGTTAACGGCGCCTGAGTTCCCAGTTGTTTGCGGCGTTATATATTGTGATCCTAAAGAAAGCTATGATGACGCGGTCCATAAACAGGTTGAAGTTGCCAAAGCAAATAAGAAAGCAGATTTCAATGCATTGATCCGTCAAGGAAGAACATGGACGGTCGAATAGGATATTAGTATATAGTAAAAGCTTATTTTTTAATTGAATTCGGAGGAAATTATAATATATATGTAAATTATATGTTAATAAGTTGCTGATTTTATGAATAATAAAAATATTACGCAAGAAAATTTAGAAGAGATTATTGCCTCGTCAGCTGATGCTATTCTGGCGTTAGATAAAGATCATAAAATTGTTTTATTCAATTCATCTGCGCAGAGGTTATTCGGCTATCAAAGTTCTGAAATAATAGGTCAGCCTCTTGAAATATTGTTGCCTGAAAAAACCAAAGATATACACAAAGACTATATTAATAATTTTGATAAAATGACGGTTCGTTCACGCGCCATGTCGGCCCGCACAACTATTTATGGTTTGAGCAAAACCAATGACGTTATTCCACTTGAAATTTCCATTCAGAAACATCCTGAAGAAAGTCTGATGAGATATTCGGCCATTTGCCATGATATTTCGACGAGAATAAATATAAATGAAGCTCTGCAAAAAAGTGAAAAACGGCTCTTTAGGGCGCAAAGAATTGCCCAAATTGGCAATTGGGAATGGAATATTCTTACCGGTGACCTTATTTGGTCAGACGGGATTTATAAAATTTTTGAAAAAGACAAGGATACATTCGAAGCGACATACGATAACTTTCTTCTATGTATTCACCCGGGCGACCGTGATGTGGTTGCAAAACAGGTGGAAACCTGTGTTAACGAGTTAAAACCTTATACCGTAATACACCGTATAATTTGTAATGATGATAGCATCAAAGTGGTAGAAGAACGGGGTGAGGTTTTCTGCGATGCAGATAATAAGCCCATTAGAATGGACGGCACTGTACAGGATGTTACAAAGTCCTGGCATAAGGAAAATGAGCTAAGATTAGCGACAGAACAAGCCATTCTTGCTAACAGAACCAAGTCTCAATTTTTATCGACTATGAGCCACGAACTTCGCACACCACTTAATGCAATAATCGGTATGAGCAGTTTGATTGAGGATGAAACATTGGGACCGCTTAATGAATATGATTATAAAAGTTATATTACCGATATTAAAAATAGTGGTCATGTATTGCTAAATCATATTAACAATATGCTTGATATAACGGATGTAGAGCTGGATATTGTCGATATAAATTTAGAGAGAGCAAATTCAAAAGAATTGATTGAGAGCTGTGTGGATTTGGTCAGCGGGTCATCTGTTAATCATAATGTCCAATTTCAAGTTAACATAAGTGATTCATTAGACGAATTGGAAACAGATACTGTTTTATTTCGCAAAATATTACATAATATTCTTTCGAATGCCGCCAAGTTTTCACATTATGGCGGCAAAGTTATTGTTAGCTTGAAAAAGGATGAAAGCGAGAAAAATATTTTGTTATCCGTTGAGGACTTAGGAATAGGCATAGCAGAAGACGAATTAGAGACAATTTTTGAACCCTTCACACAGGTTGATATGGAATTTACTCGTAAATATGATGGCGCTGGCCTTGGTTTATCAGTTGTTAAGAGGTTTACAGAAGCTTTGGGTGGTAATGTTGATCTAATCAGTAAAGTAAATTCCGGTACTACAGTGAATGTTTGTCTGCCTATCTCAGGTTAATATTATTTTGACTAATTGTTTTTTTCAAATCTTTGAGCCGCTGTAAAATAATATAATGCTCCCCATAAGGTTAAAACGGCTGCACCTGCCAATGCTAAACTTATTATCCAGTTATATATCCCGCGGTCTATTATTGCGTCAGCTGGATTATCATCCGAGTATAAAATATCAACTTTTTCACCAATTCTATAAAGTGGTTGGCTGGAACTGAAGCTATCTTCAAACTTTATTGACTGTCCCTTGTTATCGATAAAGCGGGCAATAGCGTAATAGGTATAACCACTATTATCATTGGAAGACCTACTGGAAACATCAATTATTTCGCCATTTGCAGTTTGTCCGTTTTGGCTAAGGTTGATCATGTTTGATGCGGTGAAATAAGCTCCGCCACCAAGGCCAACGGTGAGTGCCAGCATAATTATTCCAGTAACAAAATAATATTTAAGATGAGCTTTTATCCGCTCAACCACTTCGGAAGTTTCAAGCACGCGTCCTTTTATTTCTTCGCCGGATGTCTCTATGCCTTTGGTTTTAAAATTTTGCCATGCTTCCTTTAACAGCGATCGGTCAAATTCACTTCTGGTCATCTTTTCATATAGAACGGATAATTTATAACCAATATATCCGCCTCCGGCTAAAATAAGCACGCCAGACATATAGTTACTTTCAAAATTATTAAAGGCCATGTTCAATATAAAAATACCGGGAATAAAAAATACTATGCCGAATATAAGCCACACTAGAGTAGGCTTTCTGACCTTTTCGGGTCTTTCAGGCATGACTAGTAATTCAAGTTCTGTGCCGGGCATTCTGCCGATAATAATATTAGAGCTCATTGAGCTCGTTTGTTCAAAGGACCTGCCATCAGGTGTGCGGTATTGAAAAGTCGAATGATACATTTCACCGCTAAAGTTTTGCTTATGCCCCGGTGATGATTTTTTTGGATTTTTATTACCTTTAAAATATGAAGCCAAAAAAATAATACCAATGAATAGTAGGCCAAAACAGAAAAATATAATTGCGATGGCCATATTGTGCCAGAAGTCATCAATAACAAAATTTTCAGGATCTTGTGCCTCGTAATATACGCCGACTTTTGTACCAGTAGCGAAAGATGGCGAGCTACCGTAGCTGATATTATCACGCACCCGCCATGTCTGGCCCGACTGGTCGGTGAAATTAAGGATCGCTTTATATGATGTGCCGCTATCACTGTCATAGCTGCTTTCATTATCAATAACGATTGCCTCGGCGTAAAGGCCATCTTTGGTCAGGGCAATATAACTATAACCCATATAAACACCAATACCGGAAAACATCAGTGGTAGTCCGATGAATAATGCAATGATCAACCCGCCAAAGGGCTTTACCCTGCTGTCCGTTTTGAAACTCTTTACACTACCAAAAACTTTATCATCTGCTTGTTCTTTAGCGGCGGCGTTGGTCGCACGGACGGCTAAGATACGTCCTTTAATCCTCACTGATTTGAAGCGCCAATAGAGTTCATAACCAATGAATGATCCGCCAACGACGAGAAAAACCGTTCCCATAACCAAAAAGCCAATCTGACTCCAGGCGGAAAAGAAATCGATAATTATATCAAAAATTAGCTCAAACAATTGGCTTCCAAGTTTTGTCTTAAATTTTATGGCAATCGACTATAACTTAAATAAATGATATATCAGTTAAAATTACATTTTCAGCACTTTAGCTCAACTTAACGTAAACAGGAAAACCAGTGATGATCAAAAATATAACACGCCGAGAATGGTTGGCAAAGGGCAGTGTTGCTGTAGGAACGGCTTCTATTGCTAGTCTTCTTGGTGGACAGAGTTACGCGGCTACCGTTGAAATGCCCGGACCTGATGGTCATGTTGACGATTTATTGGCGATGGGGGGAAATGAAAATCCTTATGGTCCTTCCAAAAAAACTAAAGAGGCCATTTTAACATCTTTTCATGAACTTTCCCGCTATAATTTTTCACTTCCAGTGGAACTTAAATCCGTGGTAGGGGCTGTTCACAATATTTCAGCTGATCATATTGAAATAGGCTGTGGTTCCAATGAGATATTACGGGCAGTTGGCCTGATTGCTGCTGAAAATAACAATGCGGTTTTGGCGGCAGACCCTACATTTTATTCGTTATACCGACATTCGCAGGATCATGGCTCGAATACTATATTTGCATCTTCAACTGATAAAATGACATTGAGCCTTGATGCTATGCGAAGTGCGATGACGGATGATGTAAAAGTTATTTATATTTGCAATCCAGATAATCCGATTCCGACCATTATCGAAGAAAATGAACTGAAAGAGTTTTGCCTTGAGATGTCAAAACGTGCCATTGTAATTATTGACGAAGCATATGCTGAATATTGTCAAAATCCTGATTTCGGATCAATGATAGATCTGGTTAGGGAAGGTCATAATAATATTATAGTTACCAGGACGGCATCAAAAATTTATGGTTTGGCAGCACTTCGGGTTGGCTTTGCTTTTGCTCATCCTGACCTTATCAAGAAATTAATGATATTTAAAACGTCGAGCAGCAGAATGAGCGGCGGTGTTGCAATGCATGCTGCTATTGCTGCTTATAAAGACAGTGATTATCTTGATTTTATGCGAAAAAATACGAGAAATTCACTTAAAATTGCTTATAATATGTTTGAAGAACTTAATATCCCTTACATAAAATCAGACACAAACTTCACTTTATTTGATGCGGGAATTCCAACTGTTGAAGTAGGAAAGCGTATGCTCAAACATAATGTTAAGGTTGGCAGACCATTCCCCCCATTAACAACATGGGTCAGACTTAGTATGGTTCAAACGGAACAAATGCCACGCTTTGTAGAAGCATACAAACGGGAATTTGGCTAATTGGATCAGTTTTCTGGTGAAACATATGTCGCCAGATAGTCCAGTATTTGTGCTCGTTCTTCTTCTTCCAGTTCTGGCATACCTTGTTCTGCGACCATATAGTCCAGTGTGTAATCCCAGGTGTCGCGGGACAGGCGTTGCTGGACAACTGTTTTAATAGAATGACACGCCGAGCAGAGATAAAAAACTTCTTCCCTGCCTTCGCCAATCGGTAACAACGCCATATCCGGGTCTTCATCATCATCTTGTGAATAAACCGGGCTTATAAGTCCCGATAGCACGAGCGAAGCAAATAGAAAAATGCTCAATATTTTCATGTTCGGCGAACCGCAATTCTGTGCAGGGTGTTATTCAAATAACCTTTTGGGTTCCAGTCTATGGCAAAGGGCTGACTTTGGCCATTTGCGTCTATTGCTCTGGCCCATATTTCGTAATAACCTTTTTCAGGGAGGTTTATGTTCGCCGTCCAGCGCTGCCACGCATTGGTATTTGATGGGGCATTTAAGTCAGCTTTCTGCCATGTAGCGCCAAAATCATAGCTAATATCGACCGTAGAAATACTTGTATCACCAGACCAAGCATGTCCGCGTATCTCAAATGTCTCATTTGAAATGTCTGCCATGGTTTGGGGATAGGTAATTAACGACTTAACTGGCATGGCTTCAATTATTTGAAAGTCTTCGGTGGCTACTTTCTCGCCCGGTGCGACTTGGTAGCCGGGAACCCGGTATGATGTTCCTGTCATTTTTGCCCCGTCGTGGACCTGATCACGTAGATAAATACGGCTCAACCATTTTTGCGAGCACGATCCAGGCCAGCCCGGAATGACGAGCCGCAGTGGCGCACCGTTCATCGGGTGAAGATCTTGACCATTTTGCGCAAAGGCAATCAGGTTATAGGGATCCATCGCTTTTTCGATCGGCATGCCGCGCGAAACCGGATGTAAATCAGCATTGCCGGAAAGATGACTGTCAGTGCCTTCATGGGCTGTATAAATAACTTCCGGCTTAACGCCCGCGGCATTTAATACGTCGCGCAGCCGCACCCCTGTCCAGTTTGAACAGGCCACTGCGCCATAAGTCCATTGATTGCCAGATGCTGGGGGATCAAAAAATGCACGGCCGTTACCGCCGCATTCAACCAAAAGGTCATAGCTGATAACTTCAAACTGGCTTTTCAAGTCGGCAATGGACAGTGATAATACTTTATCAACCAAACCATCAATGGTTAACTGCCATGTAGAGGGATCAACTTCATCAGGTGGATTACCGTTATTTCGGATGAAATGTCTGTTGGTTGGTGTGACACTGTCATCGAGCAGGTGAGGCGGCGTTTCCGCATTCAGTGGCCGGTCATTGAGCTGCGTTAAGCCAGCTTTTCCGTCAATAGCATCGCTGTCCTGCGCAAGGGCGAGCGGCACAAAGCTCGCCGGCATATTTCGTGCAAACGGGATCGCCATACCAAAAAGTAATCCTGCGCTTGCCCCCGTGGTGCGCATTAAAAAATTTCGTCTGCTCCAGATATTTTGTCCCTGAATTTTATCTGCCATTTTTTTTCCCTGTTATTTGATCATTGTCTTAATTATTTCGCCGGCCTTTAGCTGTGCATGTGACGCTTGGTAATCAAGTCCTAAAAGTTTAACCAGCGTTTTGGCGATTTGATTTTGTTTTACGTCATCAGTATTTTTCATTTCGCCTAAAGCCGGAGTATCGGGGCCGATCACTGCCATCCAGATAGCGCGGTCGCCATCGTCAGAAGCAATATCCATTTCACCGTGATCTTTCCAGTCATCCAGTTCCACATAACCGCGACCATGATCTGTTGTGATTAACAGTGTGGTTTTATCTTTATATTCTGGGTCGGATTGCACCCAGTTCCAGATGCGGCTGATAAATTCATCGGATTTTTGTGCCGAATTTATATAGCGATCATACTCACCATTATGGGCATAATCATCTGTTTCGCCGAGCGATATAAATAAGGCTTTCGGGCGTTTCTCTTTTAAATATTCAAAGGCAAAATTATGGGTATAAACATCAAAACGTACCTGATCCCACGGAATAGGAATGTCGAGTTGCAATTGGTTAAGCTCTTTTATGCGCGGGTTATCCAGCATAATTTCCATTTGGTCAAAGCCCGTATTCATGTATACGCCGCTACGTTCGTCATTGATAATGTAAGGAAACACATCCCAAGAGGCGAAAGCGGCGGTTTTTCCTTTATATCCGTCCTGATGTTCTAGCCACTCTAGAAAAGTCCAGTTTTCATTAAGAATTTTTTCATTGCTTTCAATTTTCGGGTCCGCTACGCCGGTAAGGATTTCATTATAGCCGGGATAAGAAAAATGATATGGGTTGGTTATATTGGCATTGCTGCCCAGATCACGGTTGCCGTAAATCTGGCCTTGCTTTGCAATGGTATTCCATAAGAAAGGAAACAACACCTCACGTCTTTGCTCAGCCGTATCACGCCAATATTTTTCCTTGAATGCTTCATGCATTCTTTTATAGATAATATATTCATCCTGATCAAAATAACGATTATCAACGCCTTGAAAGACTTCCTGCCAGCGCATGCCGTCGAGAGTGATAAGGATGACATTCTCTGTTTTACCCTGAGCATGGGATACTGTTATTGAGAAAAAAGTGATTAATATAATAGTGATAGTTCGAATTGTAGTATTTAACATTGAGTGTGCCTTATTTTTTGTTTTTTTAAGCTTAGCAGAATAATTATATTTTATGTAATAGCATTTGTGTTTTTATGAAGCCATAGTTCGAGTTTATCCATTGAAAATGATTTTGAACGGTATAGGCCAGAGATGAAATCATAGGTTATTTCAGCATTAGCATTAATGATATATCCATTAATAATCAGAAAAGTGTATGTACAGGCAAAAGAAGTTCTTTTATTGCCGTCTATAAAAGGATGATTTTGGCCCAGGCTTTCCCAAAGAGCTGCGGCTTCTGCGATAATGTCATTATAATAACCGGTTTGTGGCCGAAACAGTGCTGCTTCGAGTAAGCCGGGGTCCCGAATTCCATGGACCCCACCATATCTTTCAATTTGGTCCTGATGGATTGCAAGCGCATCAACAATTGTTAAATAGTCAGTCATTTAGCCAGTTCTGTGTAGAGACTTTTATAACTTTTATGACTTTTCATATAAGCTTCCATGACATGGGAGCGTGCTTTTAAATTTTTACGCTTATCTATCAGGTCGCATAATGCTTCATTGACGATTGCTTGTATTTGACGACCTTCGTCATTTGCTATTTCTTTAATAGTTGATAATATTTTTTCATCAACCTGAGTTGCAAATTTTTCTTTATTCTGTTTCATGATGACACCTGTTGTTTATCATGATGTAACATGATTTGTCATGAAATGTCAAGAAACAGCTATTGTTTAGAGTGAAATATAGTCATAATAAAGGGAAGATGTAAGGCAGAAAAACTTAATTACCTTTTTGCGCTAGTTTTTTGAAATATAGGCGTATAATAGGGTGAACGGCAACAAAATGGTGATGTTTATATGGGGACAGATGCTATAACCGATGAAGAACTGATACTGCGTATTGGTGAAGGTGACCAAACCGCTTATGGCATTTTGGTTGATCGTCACCTGTCCCTGAATTTGGGCTATGCAACAAAGCTTCTTGGGAATGCCGCCGAAGGTGAAGAGGTAATGCAGGAAGCTTTCATTAGGGTTTGGAAGCATGCCAGCCGGTGGGATCCGGCTCGTAAGACGCGTTTTACTACATGGTTTTATAGAGTTGTTACCAATTTATGTTATGACGTTTGCCGTAAAAGAAAACCACAGAGTGATGTGGGGATTTTGGACCGGATGGCGTCGGATGATATGAGCGCAGATAATGTAATTGCTGTGGACCAGCGCTCGAATAGAATCAAAAAGGCACTGGAAGAATTGCCGCAAAGGCAACATACCGCAATAATGCTGTGTTATTTTCAGGGCCTATCAAACCGCGAAGCTGCGGAAGTAATGGAAGTAAGCTTAAATGCGCTTGAATCATACCTGGTAAGAGGACGGCGCAATTTGGCAGACATATTAAGTGATGAGAAGAACAGTCTCTTAAAGGAGATCGGATGATGAATGACATGAAGTTAAATGAATATTTGAATGACTATGCAAAAAGTCACAGCCCCGAGCCAAGCCGGGACCTGATTGATAATATTATGAGGGTCCCAAGGGAAGTGGAACAAGAAGCAAGTATTTTATCGGTGGAAATTCCGTCGAAAATCAGCGAATGGTTCCTGTTTTTGGTGCCCCGCATATCTGGCCTTACCGCAGCCTGCGTTATGGGGATATATTTTGGCGGCGCTGGAAGCTCAGCCCTCGCAGAAGATGAAATTGATGACATTGATCAAACATTAATAGAGGTTGAACAAGGTATCATACTGGATGAAGAGGTCGATACGTTACTGGACCTGGAAGAGTTTATTTTTGTTGAGGAAGCAGCACAATGAAGAATTTTTCATTAAAAATGAATTGGATGAGCATCGTAATGCTGCTCTCACTAGGTATTAATTTCTTTGTTATTGGGTTTATGTATGCCCAGCATAAAGCCAAAGAGATCAGAATGACGAGGCTTGCCTTTGATAATTCGATTTCAAAACTGGTTGAACCGTTTCCCCGCAGCGGCAAGCATGATTTTTATGTAACCATGCGCAGTAAACGTGAAGAACTTATTCCTATTTACAGAAATATTATGTCACAGCGCGCGACTATTATGACCATCATTGCCGAAGATAGGCTTGATAGTGATAAACTACGTAAGGCCATGCAGGAATATCATGAAAAATACCATGCTATGGTCAACCCGTCGCAAGAGGTAATGATTAAAATTATCAGTGGCCTTGAACTTACGGAAAGACAAGCCATTTTAGAACGGTATAAAAACCCGCCCAGAAGAACTTACCGTAGTAGAGAAAATGATGATCGCCGCCGACCTTCAAGGCCGATGGAGCAACCGCAACAAAGCAGTTTTGATTGATAGAAATTTAATTAATAATTTAACGATTGTTTAATGTCTAATTAAGAAAAACAGAGTATCATAATTCCATGATATCGATTATATCGACACCGTTAGCACCACAAACGGCGCCGAAAACAGGGGATAAGTCCCCTGTGGTAGGCGTCAATAGTGTTCCTGCGCCTGAAAAAAATCAACAAACAGCAGAACTTTCAAAAGAACAACAGGTCGAAGTTACTCGTCTTAAAAAAGTAGATCAGCAAACCCGGGCTCATGAAGCGGCCCACAAAAATACCGGTGGTCAGTATGCTGGTAATGCTTCTTATTCATATACTGTTGGACCGGACGGTAAAAGATATGCTGTGGGCGGCGAAGTGCCCATTGATGTATCGCCGATTAAAGATGATCCTGAAGCAACTATTGCGAAACTTGATGTGGTTATCGCGGCAGCGCTCGCACCTTCCCAGCCATCAGCACAGGACCGCAAAATAGCAGCAACAGCGGTTACCGCTCGTAATCAGGCCCGTACTGAATTGCTGGAAAAAAATCGAACCGAAGAAGCTGAAAGTGACCAGCAAAATTCACCATTTGATATAAATGATTTTGGTGATACGCCTGTGACATCAGTTAATAAAGCCTATGAAAGCGGTAATGGTCTTGGGCAGGATAATAATCCAACCGGGACAAATTTCAGCGTGAGCAGCTAGGACTTGAATATATTCTGTTGTGTGTTAGATATTTGCTATGGCCGAAAATTCTTACCATATTCCCAAAAACACAGTCTTTTACCAGCAAGTGATTAAAAGAAGCCGCTTTATAGTTCATATTGGCCATACGGCTGATGTAGAGCAGGCTCGTGCCTATATCCACGATATAAAAGAAAAGTATTCTGACGCCGGGCATAATTGCTGGGCCTATGTTGCGGGCGATCCTGCTGACAGTCAAATACTTGGTTTTTCAGATGACGGGGAGCCCAACGGAACGGCAGGAAAACCAATATTAAATGTTTTGATGGGCTCCGGTGTTGGTGAAATTACCGCCGTGGTAACACGCTATTTTGGTGGCATAAAACTTGGAACGGGTGGGCTAGTTCGGGCTTATGGTGGTAGCGTAAATCAGGCACTTGAAGAACTAATCACCGCTGAGCGAATACCGGAAATCATTGTTGAAGGGGTATCTGAATATAGCCATCAGGACGTAATAGATCATATTCTCAAAGACTATAATATCCTCAGCCTTGATAAAGAATATGGTGAGCATGTAAGTTGGAAAATAAAGATGGATGAAAGAGAAGCGCCGCTTGCCATATCCGAGATACTGGATAAAACAAGCGGCCGCGTTCAGTTTACGCTTCCTGAAGAAATTTCAGAAAACCTATAAGGCTTTAATGATGTTCTCTACCATTTTCTTAGCGTCGGAAAAGAGCATCATTGTATTGTCACGGAAGAATAGTTCATTTTGAACCCCGGCATAACCGGATGCCATTCCGCGTTTAATAAACAGAACTGTACCGGCAAATTCAACATCGAGAATAGGCATGCCGTAAATTGCACTGGTTTTGTCGGTTTTTGCAGCGGGATTGGTCACGTCGTTAGCGCCAATAACAAAGGCGACATCGGTAGCGGAAAATTCGCTGTTGATGTCTTCAAGTTCAAACACTTCATCGTAAGAAACATTGGCTTCAGCAAGCAGTACATTCATGTGGCCCGGCATACGCCCGGCAACCGGATGAATGGCATATTTAACGGATACGCCTTCTTCCTTTAGCAGATCACACATTTCGCGAAGCGCATGCTGTGCCTGGGCAACGGCCATACCGTAGCCTGGAACAATGATGACAGAACTTGCGTTTTTCATAATGAACGCCGCATCTTCTGCAGCACCCTGCTTAACAGGGCGTGTTTCAAGTTCACCGCTACCGGCGACTGCATCTTCACCACCAAATCCACCAAGGATCACGCTAATGAATGAACGGTTCATGGCAGCACACATAATATAACTTAGAATAGCACCGGACGAGCCAACAAGGGATCCTGTGATAATCAGCGCGTTATTTTGCAGTGTAAAACCAATACCCGCCGCAGCCCAACCAGAATAACTGTTAAGCATACTAACTACCACCGGCATATCTGCACCACCAATTGGGATGATGATCAAAAAGCCAATAAGGAAGCTAAGGCCGATGATAATCCACATAATGTCACCGCCACCAGTAGCAGAGACTTCATCAATGGAGAAGAATGCAATAAGACCAAAGATTGCAATGGCAATAGCAGCATTTATCACATGACGGCCGGGCAGCATAATAGGTGCGCCTGACATATTGCCGTTTAGCTTGGCAAAGGCAATGACAGAGCCAGAGAAGGTAATTGCACCAATTGCGGCACCAAGGGCCATTTCAATACGGCTGGCCATGAAGATATTCCCCATAGCATCAACAACACCGAAGTTTTCGGGTAGCAGAAAGGCTGCTGCAGCAACAAGCACGGCCGCTAGTCCAACAAGTGAATGGAAAGCAGCAACGAGTTGAGGCATGGCAGTCATGGCAATGCGTGATGCAATAACCAAACCGATACCGCCACCCACAACGAGGGCAATGAGTATCCATGTATATGAAACGATTTGCGGATTAAGCAGAGTTGTAACAATGGCAATGGCCATACCAAGCATACCGTAAAAGTTACCCTTACGGGAACTTTCAGGGGAGGACAGACCACGTAGGGCAAGGACGAATAAAACACCGGCTATCAGATAAGCGATGGCGGTGATATCTACAATATTTTGTTCTGACATCTATTTATCCCCCTTCTTATCGGCTTTTGGTTTTTTCTTATACATTGCGAGCATACGGTTGGTCACGGCAAAGCCGCCAAAAATATTAACCGCAGCAAGGCCGATCGCGACAACGCCGAGGATCTTGGCAATGTTCATATCCGCAGGTCCTGCGGCGATAAGCGCGCCGACGATAATAACCGATGATATGGCGTTTGTTACCGCCATAAGCGGTGTATGCAAGGCTGGAGTAACGCTCCAAACCACAAAATAGCCAACAAAAATTGAAAGCACGAACAGTGAAAGTTGTGAAACAAAGGGTGACATGCTCGCGCTATGCATTGCGGCATCTGTTAATTGAGTAACTTGATCCATCTTAATTTCCTCCCGTCAAGCGTTCGTGGACAATTTGCTTGTCCTTAGTCAGTAATATTCCTGTTACGGTCTCATCTTCCCAGTCCATGTTTAACTGTTTACTTTCTTCGTCAACATGGGGGGATATGAAATTAAGCAGGTTTTTAGAATATAAAGCGCTTGCATCAGTGGCAAGGCGGCTTGGTACATTCAAATGGCCAACGATAATTACGCCATTATCAGAAACAAAAATCTCACCGGGTTTTGATAAGGTACAGTTTCCGCCAGCTTCGACCGCAAGGTCAACAATCACCGAACCGCTTTTCATACTTGCTACCATTTCATCGGTAATCAGTATCGGCGCAGGGCGACCGGGGATAAGTGCCGTGGTGATGGCAATATCCTGCTTCTTAATTGTTTCAGCAATGAGTTCAGCTTGACGTTTTTTAAACTCATCGCTCATTTCTTTTGCATAACCGGCTTCAGTTTCGCCTTCTTCGTCGGTTTCTACCATGATGAATTTACCACCAAGGCTTTCCACCTGTTCTTTTGCCGCTGAGCGAACATCGGTCGCCGATACAACGGCACCAAGTCGCTTGGCAGTGGCAATGGCTTGAAGTCCAGCAACACCAACACCCATAATCATTATTTTGGCAGGGGCAACGGTGCCGGCGGCAGTCATCATCATTGGGAAGGCACGGCCATATTCATGGGCCGCATCAATGACCGCTTTAAAACCGGCCAGATTTGATTGTGATGAAAGTACGTCCATGCTTTGGGCCCGCGTTATGCGCGGCATAAATTCCATGGCAAATGCAGAAATGTTTCTGTCAGCATAAGCTTTCACATGATCCGGGTTTTTAATGGGATCAAGTACGGCGATTAACATGGCGCCTTCCTTGATCATAGAAAGTTCGTCAATTTCTCCTTCGCCGTCCATAAGAGGGCGCTGGACTTTAAATATAATATCAGCACTTGCGTAAGTGCTATTCGCGTCGGCAGCTATTGTTGCACCGGCGTCAATATATTGACTGTCTAAAATTTGGCTTTGTCTTCCTGCGTCTTTTTCAACAGTAACGCTAAAGCCTAATGAAATTAATTTTTTGACAGTATCGGGGGTCGCCGCAACACGCTTTTCATATTGTCGACGTTCTTTGGGTATCGCTATTTTCATGAGCAGTCTCTTGGTATGATCAATTCGTTAAATATGATTGATTAATATAAATTAAGGTAAAGAAACCTTAACAGAAAATACCTAAAAGGATAGGGCAAAAATAATTTTATGCTTAATGTCCTAAATAATCAAAATGATTTATACTGTTTCAATATGAGACGAAAAAATGTATTAAAATTGAATGTTTATTAACTATTGTCCCGTTATGATACACTTTATGATTTTTCAGGACATATTAAATATAAGTAGATTATGAATATGATGAGCGAAACAAGTAAAGTTGAGCAGGAAAAAGAGCTCGCTTTTAATAAAATAATTGGCAGTAGCGATGTGATGAGCAAGGCTATACTGCTTGCCCGTAAGGGAGCGAAAACCGATGTGCCCATATTAATAAGTGGGCAAAGTGGTGTCGGTAAAGAAGTATTCGCGCGTGCTATTCATAAATCAAGCGGTCGTTCGGATGAACCTTTCATTGTGGTCAATTGTGGTGCCCTTCCGGCTAATCTTGTGGAAAGTATTTTATTTGGACATGTGAGGGGTGCCTTTACTGATGCTAAAGAGGATCATAGCGGAAAATTTGTTGATGCGCACGGCGGGACAATATTCCTCGATGAAATTGGAGAGCTGCCACTTGATTTGCAAGTTAAGTTACTTCGTGTCTTGCAAGAAGGTGAAGTGGACCCGGTCGGCGGCGAAAAAATTATAACTGTTGATGTTCGGGTTATTTCCGCCACAAATAAAAAACTGGAAGATTTGGTTTTAGAAGGCACATTTCGCGAAGACCTTTATTACCGTCTCAATGTTTTTCCTGTATCACTTCCGCCCCTTAATAAAAGAAAAGGTGATATTCAGACTCTGGCCGTACATTTCATTCAGAAAATCTGCAAAAAAGAAAAGCGCGATGTAAAGGCGCTTACCACTAATGCTGTGATGCTTCTTAATTCATATCATTGGCCGGGCAATGTAAGGCAGCTTGAAAATGTAGTGTTACGCGCCGTTATATTATCGGAAGGCGAAATGATTACTGATAAAGATTTTCCGCAAATCATAGCCGATATTGAACGGATCGCATCGATAAATAAAAAACATAACCGACGCATTGATGATCTGAAAAAGACACTGGAAATACCGAAAGAGTTTCATAATGTTTCTATTTATGATGAAAATGCTGACGTGTTTCCCATCGAATATATTGAACAGATGATGATAAAATATGCCTTTATCAGACATAAGGGGAAAATGACGGAAATAGCCAGACGTCTTAAAATTGGCCGCTCTACACTTTATAGAAAAGTAGACGAACTTGGCCTTCTTGAAGAAGATTAATCCCTGAAATAAATGCCATGAAAAAAATGACTTTGTACTAAGAAGTATTTTTATTGCTTGAATTTAGATTTTTAGTCCTTAAATTTAATTTATAACTTAATTAAAAGGGACTAATAATGATTTATCTTGTTGCAATAGTTTGCCCACCTCTCGCTCTTCTTTTTAAAGGAAAAATTCTTCAGATGATAATAAATGGCATCTTATGGGGCTTAAGCCTCATTATGTTTATATTTTCATTCGGCTTTTTAGGTGCTCTCACATTTCCAGTCTGGATCGTCACTATCATCTGGGCCATTTTATCCGTTAAAAGTGCCAACGACGATGAACGCACCCAGCAAATTGTTGATGCAATAAAATCTAAAGATTAAATTTATCTATCTTGGTAAAGGGGAAAAATGAGTTCAACATTAATGACCGCAGAGAGCCGTAAAAATACTATTCTACCAATGATAATAATCGGAATTTTATTTTTTATCTTTGGTTTTGTTACATGGTTAAACGGTTCTCTCATTCCGTTTTTGAAAATAATTTGTGATCTTAATGATTTTCAGGCGTTATTTGTAACCTTCGCCTTTTATATTTCATATACGGTGCTCGCGTTTCCAATGGCCAGTGTTCTTAAGCTTACAGGATACCGTAACGCAATGGCACTGGGCTTGGGGATCATGGCCATTGGCTCGCTTCTTTTTATCCCGGCGGCGCTCGCGGCAAATTACATGTTTTTTCTAGTTGCGCTTTTTGTACTGGGAGCCGGGCTTACAATATTGCAAACGGCCTCTAATCCTTATGTAGTATTTATTGGTCCAAAGGAAAGCGCGGCCATGCGCATTTCTATAATGGGTATTATAAATAAAACCGCCGGTATTATCGTGCCAATCGTTTTTGCAACTTTGATTTTATCAGACCTTGGCGATATTTCAGAAAATGCACTTGCCGCACGTTCAGCGGAAGATATCCGTCAGCTCTCCGAACGGTTGATCATTCCTTATATATATATGGCGGTTGTTTTGGTTTCGCTTATCGGGTTGGTATATTTCTCAAAATTACCAAGTATTAAGCTGGAAAGTGAAAGTGATACAAACGCCCCTGAAAAATCAAATATATTTGAGTATCCACAGATTATATTGGGCGCTAGTGCTTTATTTGCTTATATCGGTATCGAAGTAATATCGGGGGATACCATCGGACTTTATGGCGCAAGTTTAGGCGTTGCTAATTTCTCAACGCTCACGTCTTATACAATGGCGTTTATGCTGGTCGGTTATTTTATTGGTGTGATTACGATCCCAAAATATTTAAGCCAGAGCGAAGCTTTGATTGGCTCCGCTGTTGCCGGATGCTTTTTCATTATTTGCATCGTTTTCAGCTCCAGTGAATCGCTTGTCATTTCAAACTGGGTATGGGGCTGGGCAGGGCTGCCGCTACTGCCAGACACCGTTTTCTTTGTTGCATTGCTCGGCATGGCAAATGCACTAGTCTGGCCCGCCATATGGCCGCTGGCACTGGACGGCCTAGGTAAGTTCACAGCACAGGGCTCCGCACTACTAATCATGAGCATCGCTGGCGGCGCAATCATCCCGCTAATTTTCGGAAAACTATCCGAAACCACAGGCAACATGCAGCTCTCATACTGGATCGGCATACCGTGTTATCTGTTCATCCTCTACTATGCCATTAGTGGGCACAAAAAACGCGAGTGGTGAAGAGCTAAAAAGGGGTAAGGTGGGGAAGCACTACCCCCTAATCATACCCAAAGCATGCGTGTATGTATCCAGAAGTGCTTCTTGTTCTTGGCGGTCGTTTTCGTCCATTTTGCGTAGTCTTACGATTTGGCGGATGATTTTTACGTCGAAACCGGTTGATTTTGCTTCGGCGTAGATATCTTTTATATCGTCGGCGAGGGCTTTCTTTTCTTCTTCTAGTCTTTCGATGCGTTCAATATATGAGCGTAAGGCATCAGCTGCGATGCCGCCTGTTTCTACCATTTTTGTTACTTTCTTAAATTACATTTGTTTGTTTAGTTTTAGACTTTCATCCATTTTAGTCATTTGTTCTTCTGTAGCGGGGGTTTGGTGTTTATCGACGAATTCTGAGTAGGGCATGCCGTAAACAATTTCACGGGCTGCCATTTTATCAATTTCTATGCCGCGCTCAAGCGCTTCTGCGGCGTACCATTTTGAAAAACAGTTGCGGCAAAACCCGGCCATTCCCATCAGGTCGATATTCTGCGCATCGGTGCGTTTTTGCATATGAGCAATAATCCTGCGAAAGGTGGCCGCTTCGATTTCTAGTTCTGTTTGTTTATCCATTTTCAAATTCCTTTAATAATGCTTTATATATGACATTTCCGGTAGGGCGCGGATAGCCTTTATTTCCTCGGCCAGCAAAGTGCTCCATTTTTCTACACCGGCGGCGTGATCAATTTCGTCTTGACGAATTTCAATATTAACATGGGGGAAACCATGACGGGTGCCGTGCGTATTCATGGTATAATTAAGTTCCTGACCCGTGTAAGGTTCATTATCACCAACATTAAAGCCTCTGTTATCAAGTCTTTCTTTTAAAGTCTTAGCAATGCGGTCATCTTTATTCCACAGCAGACCGGAATGCCACGGGCGCCTGAAGCCGTTCATTTGCGGGGTAAAGCTATGCATATTCAGCACTAGCGGGGCGTGGTCACCTTTAAGTCTGGCGTTAATAAGGCTATTTGCACCATCATGAAAGGGCTTATGGAAACGTTCAATGCGGTTGGCTATTTGCGCTTGCGATAAGCCGATGTTGCCGTCAATTTTATGTTTATCGGTATGGCTCGGGATAAGTCCATCCTGATCAAGGGCGCGGTTTGCATCAATAAGCAGCCTTGAAAACCGGGCGAGTATAGCCGGCGCATCAAGTATTTCAGATAGTTTTCTGGTCACATCGGCAATGCCAATATCCCAGGCAATATGAAGTTCAAGCTGTGCGTCACTTAAGCCGAGCGAGTTAAATTCATCCGGAATATAATTGCTGGCATGTTCGGATATCAAAATGATATTCGCTTTTGCGTTCTTGTTTAAAATTTCTATTGGCATATTGCACTTTAATAATTTTTCAGTTGGTTATTTTTATATCGAAATTTAACACTTTGGATAGCAAAAAATTCAAACTATTAAATATTTTATTCTGTACACTCGAATATCCCTATGTATTAATAATTTTTGTAAAAAACAAAAACCAAAGAGGGACGGATAAATGTCTTTAAAATCTCACACAAAATTAATAAGAAATTCTCTTCTAAGCGGTTTGATCTTTGCTGGAAGTGGCCTGATGATGGCTTCTAATGTTCAGGCGGCTGCGTGCAATGAAGATATGGATTGTAAATCCTCCTGGATAGACTTAAGCGAAGAGGACCGCGCGACGGTATTTGCTTTTGCGGAAGATTATAAAGGCTTCATGGATAAGGCGCGCTCGGAACTTACTTTCGTTGAAGAAGCGATTAAAATTGCTGAAGCAAACGGATTTAGTCCGCTTCAGGACAACAGCCCAATGACGCCGGGCGCTAAATATTATGATAATAACCGTGACCGTGCGGTATCGCTGATTGTTATAGGAAGTGAAGATTTCGAGGAGGGACTTCATGTTGTCGCATCGCACATTGATAGTCCACGGCTTGAACTGAAAAATGTTCCCCTTTATGAAAAAAGTGAATTTGCGCTTTTTCAAACCAATTATCACGGCGGTATAAAAAAGCATCAATGGACTAATGTTCCGTTAGCGCTCATAGGGCGGGTTGATAAAAAAGATGGCACCACCGTTCAAATTAATATCGGAATGAATGAAGGCGATCCTATCTTTATGATCCCGGAAGTGTCCCCGCACACGGACCGTGGTTACGCTAGTAAGCCGGTTTCCGCGCTTATTACCGCTGAAGAAATGGATCCTATTGTGGCCCTTATACCGGATGCTGAAGGCAAAGATGTCTCAGGTCAGGTTGAAAGATATTTGAAAGCCACTTACGGCATTTCAAGGGGTGATCTGGTTTCAGCGGAACTGTTATTGGTTCCGGCTATGAAATCAAGAGATATGGGTTTTGACCGCAGTATGATAGCTGCATATGGTCAGGATGACCGCCTTGCTAGTTATACCAATGTGCGGGCGATCCTTGATATTGGAACGCCGACAAAAACCGCCATTGCCCATCTTGTAGATAACGAAGAAGTCGGCAACGTTAATAACACCGGTGCAAAGTCACAATATTTCTCAAACCTTGTTTCCCGTCTTATTGAAGCGAAAAAAGGCGATGATATGCGTGAAAGTTATGTAAGGCGCACTCTAAGCAATAGCCGAATGATTTCAATTGATGTTAATCCGGGTATTAACCCCATGCGTCCAAATGCATGGGAGCCGCTAAACGGACCACGTCTCGGTTACGGTGTTAATTTAAAACTTTACGGTCGTGGCTTTAATGCTAATTCAGAATATATTGCTTATATCCGTAAGGTGCTTGATGATAATAATATCCCATGGCAGACGGCGACTTATAAGGTTGGGGTTGGTGGTGGTGGTACCATCGGCGGCGAATTTTCCCGTCAGGATATGAATGTGATTGATTTTGGTGTTCCTGTGCTATCCATTCACACACCTTATGCGGTAAGTGCGAAAATCGATGTTTATAATTTATACAGAGCCTGTAACTCATTTTTTACTCAATAACTTAATAACGTAAGGTAACAATATGCACCGTGATAGGCGTACAAGAATTATAGCCACCCTTGGCCCCGCTTCAAATACTTTTGAAATGATTAAAAAACTTTCAGATGCAGGCGCTGATGTTTTCAGACTAAATATGAGCCACGGCACTCACAGCGAAGCGGCTGAACTTTATAACACTGTAAGAGAAGTTGAAAAATCAACTGGTCGACCTATTGGTATTCTTGCTGACTTACAGGGGCCAAAACTGCGTATTGGTACTTTTAAAGATGACGCAGTCATAATTGAAAACGGTCAGACATTTATTTTAGACTGTGATAAATCTCCTGGCTCCAAAGATAGAGTGGAACTACCTCATCCTGAAATTTATCAGGCGGTGGAGCCTAAAACAGAACTTCTTCTTAATGATGGTAAAGTCAGGCTGCATATTGATAAGGTTGAAGAAAACAGGATCACGACTACGGTTGTTG
>Ga0233449_1000664_pt1 | contig 37414 bp, 49 predicted proteins | sample SI_124_October20_FD_183012 | JGI IMG/M metagenome (GOLD analysis project Ga0233449, IMG submission 183012) | Seawater microbial communities from Saanich Inlet, British Columbia, Canada - SI_124_October2016_200_MG | ecosystem: Environmental > Aquatic > Marine > Inlet | place: Canada: British... | reverse complement strand
GGACAATTTCAACATTGAAGAACTTTATTCACGTATGAACATCATTCCACCGTCTCTGGCGCTGACGCAGGCTGCTATTGAAACGGGTTGGGGTTCATCACGCTTTGCACAGGAAGCCAATGCCCTTTACGGACAATGGACCTGGAGCGACGATGATGGCGTAGTGCCCCTTGGCCGCAGAGAGGGCGAAACTCACAGTGTTAAGAAATTTGAAAATTTAATCAGTGCCGTAGAAGGTTACGCTCTTAACTTAAACACTCACGAAGCTTATGCAGATTTTCGCCTTGAGCGCAGCAAATTTGCAACTCCTGAAGATATTAAAGTTTATGATCTACTTATTACTTTGATATTCTACTCTGAACAGGGTTACGAATATATTGATAATCTGAATAATATAATCAATGTCAATGGACTTGGTCAGTTTGATAATGTCAGATTAAAAAATAACTCACTGCAGGAAATTAGATTAGACCCAGCTCCGTAAGCTCATTTCTAAGCTCTACAGGAATATCCTTTAAAGCACTGTTGTCAGGCAAGTCATTTGGTATTGAGCTTTGTTCGAAATAACGCCAACCCTGAAATGCACGTCTTGGTTGGCTTTCTGTCAGATGGATCTTCTTATCCATTTTAATCATACATTTTGTACCCTGCTCTGTCTTTATATCTTCCAGACCGATGATACGTTGACGCACAAGAACGAAGCCCTTAATGACCCAGTAGAGCGAACCACCATCAATTACTTCGCTCGCCCTTCGCGGTTTAAATCTTGTAATATGAAAATTATAATCAAGACCTTTATTTCTTGGATCATTGCTACGGGCATTGATCAAGTGTTCAACACTTTCAATTCCCACACATAATTTAATCAAATGAACGGTCATATTTTAAAGAAGCACCACCGCCGCCAACCCAAGAAAAGAGAAAAAACCAATAACATCTGTGATCGTTGTCACAAAAATACTACTGGCCAGAGCCGGATCGATATCCATTTTATCAAGAAAGATTGGAATAAGAATTCCTGCGAGACCAGCCATGATTATATTAACGACCATCGCCGTTCCCATCACACCACCCAAGGCCATGTTATCAAACCATAGCCAGGCAAGAACACCAATTATCAAAGCAAGAATTATTCCATTAACCAACGCAATTGAAAACTCGCGAAATACAATTCTTTTTACATTTGACGATGTGAGTTCGCGCGTGGCAATCGCCCGCACAGTAACCGTTAGGGTTTGCGTTCCTGCATTGCCCCCCATTGATGCAACAATAGGCATCAATACGGCTAGCGCCACCATTTGCTGGATGCTCGCATCAAATAAAGCAATTACCATTGATGCAAGTATCGCCGTTGCCAAGTTTATTATCAGCCATATCACTCTGTTCTTGGACGCTTCAAAAACGCTTTCCGCAATATCCGTTTCACGAATACCTGACATCAACATTAAATCTTCTTCGGCTTCTTCCTCGATCACGTCGACGACATCGTCAACGGTAATCATACCAATCAGCCGGCCATCATTATCAATCACACCCATGGATGTCATGTCATATTGACGGAATAAATATGCTACTTCCTCCTGATCCATTTCAACGGGGACCAGTTTAGGGTCTTCTTCCATAATATCTTTGATCAGAGCGTCGCGGTCACTGCGAATGATTTTATTCAGTGCCGCCGTACCGATAGGATGGTGCATAGGATTAACTACGAAAATCTCATGAAAATCATCGGGTAAATCATCATCATTTCTAAAAAATTCAATGACGGCGCCAATGGTCCATTCTCCCGGTACCGACACCAGATTTCTTTGCAGAAGCCTACCAGCACTATCTTCAGGATAAGAAAGTCCCTCTTCGATGACCAGCCTGTCTTCGTCCGGCAGCGCATCAATAATTTTACGCTGCTCTTCTTCGTCCATATCTTCAAGGACATGAACCGCATCATCACTTTCCATTTGCGTGATCGCGCGGGCGACATCCTCATCGTCCATTTCGGTGATCACATCATCAAGCGTACTATCATCAAGTTCGGAAAGAACATCCGGTTCCATTTCCGAACCGATAAAAGATGTAAGAAGCCGGCGATCATTATCATCAAGCTGCTCGAATATGTCAGCAACGTCGGCGCTATGGAGGGGCTCTAAAAGAAAATCAAGCTGTTCTTTATCTTTAATTTCAAGCGCGTAAATTACCTCTGCCACGAGTTCGGGTGAAACCGGCAACACTTCGTCGAGATGGCTTTCATTTTCAGCAGCATTATTTTCGCTTGATAATGTCATTATACTTCCCTGATCCTAACTAATTTTATCCACTTAAAATCTTTTGAGGTCAAGAGCTTAAATTAACTGATTGCGGCTTAAGAGAGTAAAAACTTAAGAGTTGCGCAATATAACTTTAGGGAATACACTTTACTCACTATAATTTAACATATTAAGTTTTTATCAAACACACAAACAAAGGGGTATTAGACATGCTTAAAAAATTAATCATATTTTTGAGTTTTAGTATTATAGCAGTATCATCAACAGCCCAATCCCAGGAATTAAATGCTTGGAAGCATTGTGGTATCGGTGCGATGGTTTTTGGCGATAAAGAAGTTGGCGCAATTATTTCAAATATCATTTGGGACCTTGGAACGACAGCTTTAACATCGAAAGTTTCATCACCTGAATCGTGTGAAGGTGGCGCTGCAATGACGGCCATGTTCATCAACGAATCATATGATAAACTTGCTGAAGAAACAGCATCTGGTAAAGGTGAGCACATCACTGCAATGATGGATATCTTGCAATGTGACGCTTCTTCAAGAAATGAATTCGTTACAGTTATTCGTGCTGATTTTTCAACTGCATTAGCAAAAGATGAAACAGCTTCAATGGATAGAACTGCTAGAGCAGAACAATATTTTAATATTGTAGACAATCACTTTAAAACAGACTTTAAATCACATTGTAACGCAATATAAAATTACCAACCATAATTAGGGGGCTAGCGTGCCCCCTATTTTATAGGAAATGCAGGTATTTAGTGTCTAAGTTAAAAATATACTTCATTATTTTTTTATCGGTCATTTTCTTTAATTCCAACAAACTATTTAGCCAAGAAGCCAATCAGATTGAAACCTTAATCAGACAATCTGAAGCCAAGCAATTATCATTTTCAAAAGAATGGCATAAGCTATTACACTATAAATCTTCCAAATCCAAAGTTATCAGCGACGTTAAGTCTGCTGATTTCTTTCTAAACAATAACGGAAGATTTGACAGCAATGCAGAACTAAATGACACCATTAAAGCAATGCTTGATCAAAAGGCGGCAGGTAATAATCACGCCCAGTGCCGTTTCCCAGCCCGTTTCAAATGGTTAAAAAACAACCTTACCTGGCCCGAGGATAATCTTTTTGATGGCTCCTTTTGTACAGATTATAATAAGTGGAAAATGGATGATGACATTAAAAGTATCAGTCTTATTTTTGCATCAGGACATTTAAGTAATCCCGCTTCATTTTATGGTCATATACTGTTAAAGTTTAACAGCAAAAATGAGCAGAATGAACTTTCCCTGCTAGACACAAGCTTAAATTATGGCGCTGTTCCACCAGATAATGAGAACGCATTAGTTTATGTAATTAAAGGCCTTACAGGGGGCTATAATGCCTCTTTTACAAATCAACAGTTCTACCGGTATAATCATACATATGCGGAAAATGACTTACGGGATTTATGGAATTATGAATTAGACCTTTCTCAAAATCAAATAGCCCTACTTGTTGATCATTCGTGGGAGTTGCTCGGCCAAGAGTTCACATATTATTTTTTAAAGCAAAATTGTGGATACAAAATGGCTGAACTCCTGAATTTGGTAATTGATAAACCCTTATTGCCGTCGGTAAAAAACTGGGCAATGCCGTCAGACATATTAACGAGCCTTGCTGACGAAAGGAAGCATGGCAAAAAATTAATAAAAAATATAACCATTATTAAATCAAGGCAAAATTCATTCAGAGATAAATTTGTATTACTAACGAATACGGAGAAAAAAGCCGTTTCAAACTTCATTCTAAACAATGATTTAGAAAATTTACCGTCCGTGCTGGAAAATGAAATAAATTCGAATAAAAAAGTTATCGACACATTGCTTGATTATTATGCTTTTTCATTAACAAAAAAGAACGCCGATCCTAAAAGCATTGAAACAAGAAGAAGAGCTATATTATTAAGTCGACTAAAATTAGATACTAAAGATATAGAATGGCCTAGTAGCTCCCCAAAACCACCTCCACATAAAAGCCAAAACTCAAGCATGTTACAAACAAGTATCGTGCATAATGACAAATTGGGTACAGGCGTAGAATTGCGTTTTCGGGGTGCTTATTATGACTATCTTTCGAACAATTCCGGGCGTTCACCGTTCACTCAAATGTCGATGATTGATTTAACAATGGTGCATCAACAAAATAAAATATCACTTAAGAAACTTGATTTAATTCACGTAGAAACCTTAAATATTTCTCCTACAAATTTACCAGAAGATAAGGCATTTGCATGGAAAGTTAAAGCGGGTGTAAAGAAACAGAACCTAAGCTGCGATGGCTGCCTGCATGGGTATCTATCTGGTGGTATCGGCAAAGGGTACTTAGTGAACAATAATTCTGCCGTTTATGGAATGGTGACAGGTGAAGTAAGTGCCTTCGGTGAAAAAACATTAGAGTTAAATACTGGCCTTACAGCAGGATTTATAACAGGTTATGATGATTGGTGGAAAAGTCATGTTGAACTAGGTTTTCAAAAATCAGTGACCAGCAGCCAAAAAATAAGAAAATTCATTTCCTGGGAAAACCGTTTCTCGAATTCAAAATGGTGGGATATTCGTTTAAAAATTGAATATGACAAAGCAACAGAATTTAAAATTAGTGCCGGATATTACTGGTAAAAAATATCAGCCGCTTTATTTCGTCTTCCTTTCATCGAAGTATAGCAGCTATCAGTTCCCCATCATTCACTATTTTTTCGACAATCCGCTCTAGAATACTGCGAAGCTGTGAATTATTTGTGGCTTCGTTTGAGGAAAAAGGTACCGTTCTGTCTTCGGAATTTGAATATGTGCGAATGAAGCCTTTGCTACTCACATCAACCTTCATCCTTGATTTGGTTTCAACATATGTTGAAACAAGGCTGCCGTCTCTGAAGTAACTTAAATCCTCAAGCGTAACCCGCATCTGCACAGCATTTGGATTATTTGCACCGCCCACGTTAAAACCTTGTTTTGAATAACTATCAACAAGAGCAACGCCTATGAGCTGCGCTAGGTCCTGACTTGTTATAATTTGACTACGTTCATCGATTTTACCAATGACCCCGGACGGACGAGCATCATCAACAGTAATAGAAAGGGCAACGCCATTGCCAATATTAGAACTTTCGACATTGGGATAAATTTCTATTCTCGCATCCTGCGAAGTCGTGGCACAGGCCGGTAACAAAGCGATTAATATAAGTGCAAATATTTTTTTCATCATTTTCCCTCAACAATTACAGTATGGCCGGTGCTACACGAATGTCTTATGGCTTTTATCGGCGCATATTCGTCGCCGTCATACATGGCTTTTGCCGTTTCCATATCCGGATATTCAATAACAACGAGCCTTGTTGGCTTCCAGTCCCCGTCCATTATTTCAAACGGTCCGCCGCGCACATGATATTTTCCGCCGTACTTTTCAACAAGTGGCCCGGCCTGTTCCATATAGGTTTTATATTTTTCTGGATCGTGAATATCCACATCTAGTATTAAATAGGCGCTCATTATGGTGAAAGCTCCAGGCTATATCCTGTGATAAATGTCGCAACTGTTGAGATATCAATCATATTAGGACCAACATAACGAATAGTATGGCTATCAATACGCTCAAATTGCGGCAGATAGTCAAGCATCTCACTTACCCGGTAATTCTTAAAGCTCATATCCATGGTGATCGGACCTTCAAGTTTTAATGGCTTGAAATCTTCGATACGGCCAATAGCCGCCTTAACTTTTTCAGCAATAAGTCTCTTGGATGCCTCAGGATGAAGCGATTTTCCGGAATGGAAACTATAAGCCCACTTCACTATAGCCCCCTCAATATCGCCAATACCGTCCTGCGCCTCTGTTACGGCGGCCTCATCGCCGGATATCATAATAATCGGAACGCCATATTCTCCAGCGATCGCGGCATTGAAATAACTTTCACCGGCAACCACACCATTAAGTTTTAGACCAGTAAGAGACGCGCTTGATTTTGTATGGGCGCGAACACCGGACATATAATTGGTGCTTGAATGATAGCCAATATAAATAGCGCCATCAAAGCCACCCTCTTCAATGCCCTGCATCATGCCAAGCTTGCGTGGCCAAGAACGGATCACTTTTACATTTTCAGGAAACTTTTCTATCAGCAAGTTTTGACCATTGCCGTGACTATCCGCGACCAGAACTTCAGTAGCTCCCGCTTCAAACGCCGCTTCAACGGCGGCCACTGCCTCAGCCGTGGCAAATTCACGGAAACGTTGATATTCAAATCCGCCGGTGCCTAGCTGCGCATCCGTTACCGCGCCCGCTATCCCTTCAAGATCAACGGAAATATGAATTTTAAGCCCGTCATCCTGCGCTAGTGCCAAAGATGATGACAAAGTAAATATTATTGCTGCAATTATTTTTTTCATTTCTAATCCCTCTTAATTAATCTATGTGGCATTTTTTTCTACCATCGACCAGACTCTCAGTGTATTCCCGCTCCAGATTTTTGCAATCTCTTCTTCATTATAGCCGCGGCTTATGAGTTCCGCAGTGACATTCATGGTTTCACCGGCATTGCGCCATCCTTCTACCCCGCCACCGCCATCAAAGTCGGAAACAATACCCACATGATCAATCCCCATCAGCTTAACGGCATAATCAATATGATCAACGAAATCTTTTAAATTACCCTCTGGCGAATAGTTGGCGTTTAATTCTTCCATACCTTTAATATATTCTGGTGTCTGCGCATGTTTTTGACGCACCCATTTATCGTCACCATAAAGCGCAGCCACTGCTTTATCCAGTTTACTGATAGCCGCATAGCGTTCAGGATCATGCTTTACAAACTCGCCTAAGCCGACAATTTGCACAACTCCGCCACTTTCGGCTATTTTCCTTAATTGTTCATCGTTCAAATTACGCGGGTGTTTTGCCAGTTTCCAAACGCCCGAATGCGAGGCAATGACGGGCGCTTTTGAATATTCTGTCGCCTGCATCATACATTTGATAGAAACATGGGAAATATCTACCATCATACCGAGCCTGTTCATTTCATCGATTACCCGAAAGCCAAACTCGCTGACACCACCGTGCTCTTCTTCGGCGTCACCAAGCGTCGCAGAGGGTTGCGAGCTATCACAGATATCATTATGGCCGTTATGGGCCAGCGTCATATAACGGGCGCCACGGTTATAATAATCTTCAACCAGTGACAAATCTTTACCGATGATAAAACCGTTCTCAATACCGATCATTGCAACTTTACGACCACTATCCGCGATTTCCTTATATTGTTGCGGCGAATATGCCAAACCAATGCGGTCCGGGTAATGTTCGGTCATTCTATGAATGGCTCTGAATTTGCGAATGGCTCTTTCTTTAGCGATGGCATAATCAGCTTCTGATCTTGCCGTCTGCGCCACCCAGACAATAAAAAACGCACTATCAAGCCCGCCTGCTTCCATTTTTGGAAGGTCTACTTGCTGTGAGGTTAATGTACCGGGATCAAATACAGGGTCGAACGACATATCTTCATGGATATCGACATGAGTATCCAATGTTCTGACACGTTCATGAATAGCTTCTAGGCTATTGTCACTTTCTAATTGTTCAGAACATCCTGTCAGTGCTAGAAGCAGCACTGACAAGAAAATAAATTTTCCGCGTTTGTTAAAGACCAGCAGCAACTGCATCGACCCGGCGCCATAACGCAAGAGTATTACCGCTCCAGATTTTGCCAATGTCTTCTTCTGAATAACCACGTGCCACAAGCTCCGCCGTTACATTCATGGTTTCAGCCGCACTATTCCAGCCTTCCAGACCGCCACCGCCATCAAAGTCGGATACGATACCCACATGATCTACGCCAATTAAGTTTACCGCATGTTCAATATGGTCAACAAAATCTTTTACATTGGCTGGCGGATATTTGACATCTATTGCTTCCATGCCTGCCATATATTCTGCAGAACCTGCATGTTTACTTCTATCCCACCCAGCATCACCGGCCGCAGCCGCTGCCGCAGCACGAAGAGCCGCTACTTCAGCGCTTTTTTCAGGATAATGTTTTACAAATCCATCAAGGCCAACGATTTGAACGACGCCATTTGCAGCACCGACCGCTTTTAACTGGTCATCATTTAAATTACGCTGGTTTTTCGCAAGTTCCCAAACACCAGAATGTGATGCAATTACGGGTGCTTTTGAATATTCAGTTGCCTGCATCATACATTGGATCGACACGTGTGATATATCAACCATCATACCGACACGGTTCATTTCATCAATCACCTGATAACCAAATTCACTGACACCGCCATGTTCTTCATCACCATCGCCAAGACGGGCAAGTGGATTGGCACTATCGCAAATATCATTATGACCGTTATGGGCCAGCGTCATATAGCGGGCACCCTGATTATAATAATCTTCGACCAGTGACAGGTCTTTACCGATCACATAACCATTTTCGATGCCAATGGTTGCTACTTTACGGCCACTTGCGGCAATAGCATCAAATTCATCTGGTGTGTTGGCAAAACCGATACGGTCTGGATAATGATCAACCATGCGGTGAATTGCCCTGAATTTACGGCGGGCCTTTTCCTTGGCCATAGCGTATCCGGCTTCAGTTCTTTCATTCTGTCCTACATAGACGATGAAAAAAGCACTATCAAGTCCACCGGATTCCATTTTACCGAGGTCAACCTGTTGCTGTGTATCCGTACCCGGATCATAAACAGGATCAAAGGACATATCTTCATGAATATCAACGTGAGTATCAAGGGTGATCACCCGCTCATGAATAGCTTCAACACTATTATCAACGGCCTCGGCTGAACCGCCTCCTGCATCACCTTGATCACCACATCCGGCAATCGCCAGTGCAGCAAGTGATACCATTGTCAATTTTATTTTCTGATTAATCATTTTAGCTCCCGCAAAGTTTAATATTGTTATTATTTTTCGCGAACCATGAAAGAGTAAAACTCTCCGCAAATCAACAATAAAAAACATTATTACGAGGTAAAGTCAGTCAAACGGAATATATTCACCTTTTTCAGGTACAGTACAGTTAAAACAATTGGGAATAATTTCCCCAACTCTGTGCTGATAAATAACGATTTTGGTATTTGGAAGTGCGTTTGCTCTTCTGGCATTTTCAAATAACCAGGGCGTTAAAAAGGCCAGATCAACGTCTGGAAGTTCTGCTAAATGATCGGTATCACCAGTATCACCTGCTAAATAAATTTTTCTGCCACCCCATTCCAATAAATAAGAATAATGTTCCGTTTGGGCTGATTTTGTTTTAATGGCCGTAATGTTCATGGGGCCGTTGGTTATTTTCTCTTCAACGGTGACAGTATTAGGTTTCAAAACAGCATCAGGTAATTCCAAAATAATCTCTGAATCAGGATTAACTGCCTGATCAAGTTCTCTATTTCTTTCAAGTTCTGCAACAATTAAATTTCTTGCATTATTGAGCTCTTCATATCTGTCATCAATATCGCTCACGACTTCGGCAGGTGCTATAACATTCCAACCCAGCGCCATGAAAGCCTCTGGATCAAAATGATCCGTCATACGGTTAGTGATAAGCGTGGTAACATTGTTTCCTTGCTCCACAAAAAAGGGATAAGTATATTCCATATGGCCAAAAGCACCTGAAACATACGGAAAATCAGTAAATAAAACATGTTCACCGTCTGAAATACGAAGACTGGCATTGGCCAGAAAATTAACAGAGACATCTTGAGAATACCCTGTTGAAATAAATGTTAAACTGATAAGAAAACTGCCCAATAATTTTTTACACGCCCGAAAATACATAAATCACTCCTGATATTTAAATCATATAATTACACTGTAAGATATTTGCCCTAGAGGCATTATAGTATTTTTTCCACAAAGCACGCAAGGCTTGTGTATAAACATGGTTAATGCATATTTTGAAAATAAAATAAAGAGAAATGGTGCGGTCGAGAAGACTCGAACTTCCACGGGGTTTAAACCCCACAGCGACCTCAACGCTGCGCGTCTACCAATTCCGCCACGACCGCATATTCGTAGTTTGGTAAATCAATTCAAGGTGAAGTAACAAAAGAGGCGACACTTCGCAACAGAAATATTAAAAAATCCGTTATTTACTCAAAAAACCCAGTTCACGAAAACTTTTTACGCCCTCAAGCAGGGTAATGCCAATATTTTCGCCGGTGACCATAATTTCCCCTTGGGCTATAAGTTCGCCGTTTGCGTAAATTTTTACCGGGCTATCGACATTTTCCTGAAGTTCAATAACAGCACCACGGCCCAGTTTAAGGAGCTGCTTTACCGGCATCAGATTTTGACCCAGCACAACCGTAATTTCAACTTCAACATCTTCGATCGCTTGTGACATTATTTAAGCCTTTATACTTAACATTTGAGTGTTATAAATATATAGCACTAACAGTGTAACATTATAGTTATTTTTTGGTTAATATTGCAAAGATTTAATAAATATGACTTCAGGTAAAATTGACTGGAAATTCAGCGAAGGTCTGACCGATTACGAAGATGCCCTTTTGCTTATGGAAAAGCGGGTCGCGGATATTCGTGCCGGCACTGCGGATCAGCTTGTCTGGTTCGTTGAACACCCCCCGCTCTATACCGCCGGCACATCATCAAAAGATACGGATCTTTTAGAGCCAAAAAGATTTCCCGTCCATAACGTCGGCCGCGGCGGACAATATACTTATCACGGGCCGGGGCAACGTGTTGTTTATGTCATGCTTGATTTAAATAGGTATGGTAAAGATGTACGCAAGTTCGTCGCTAACCTTGAACGCTGGGTCATTGACACACTAGCCGAATTTAATATTAAAGGGGAAACCAGAAGTGGACGTGTCGGTGTGTGGGTCACACGCGAGGGCGGACAGGAAGATAAAATAGCCGCTCTCGGCGTTCGCATTCGCAAATGGGTTACTTTTCACGGTATTTGCATCAATGTTGAACCAGACCTCGGCCATTATAGTGGCATTGTCCCCTGCGGCATTTCTGGGCACGGCGTGACATCGCTTGTTGATCTTGGTCTTCCTGTTAATATGGATGATCTGGATGCGGCCTTACAGCGAACATGGGGTAATATTTTTGAAAATGAAGATTAAAGCCCGCGTCGTTCATTTAAATTAACTGTTGGTTTCTGAGAAAAGCCATGCTTTGTAATCCCCATAGCTTTTGAAATTTCTATATGATCTACTTTTGCGGATGGCGGGCCGATATGGAGGCGCTCAATCATCTTATCCACTTGGATCTGCTCGCCAACGAGTAATGTTTCAACGGTACCATCGCTTCGGTTTCTTACCCACCCATCAATGTTGCGGGATGATGCCTAATTAACGGTCCAGTCGCGAAAGAAAACGCCCTGCACACGACCAAATATCAAAAGTCGCACGGCTTTATGACCATCATCCAGCATGATATTATTCAAATTCCATAATTATCGCGTCAACCGCGAGACTACCGCCCGCCTCTGCCGATATCTTGGCGATCTTTCCTTGGCGTTCCGCACGAAGCACATTTTCCATCTTCATGGCTTCTATAACGCAAAGAGTTTGCCCCGGCTGAACTTCGTCTCCCTCATCAACATCAATGGAAACGACTAGTCCCGGCATAGGGCACTGTAGATATTTTGACATATCAGCCGGCACTTTTTCCGGCATTAATGCTGAAAGGGCCATTTCACGTTCATCACGCACATGGATAATTTCGCTGGCACCATCATATGTAAGTCTGTACCCGTCAGGCAAATAATCTACTTCAACACTAACCTTTTCATTATTTATAGTACCCGTAAAAACCGCCGTTCCCGGAGCCCATAATGTTTGGATTTCATAAACCAACCCGCCGGTTATCACATTGCATCCTTCGCCGGTCATAAGGAAATTTGCCGATTGTATTTCACCATCAATATGAACTTGCCAGGTTTCTGAAAATGAGCTGGCATCCTCGTTCATTTTGCCGCTGATGGTAGTCTGGCGTCCTATTTCACAAGAATGAACCGTAGACGCCACCGCGATCATAATATTCCATGCCTCTAAGCTTAATGTGCCGCCGTTAAAGCCGTCTTTATATTCTTCTTCGATATATTTTGTTGATATATCCCCGCTTCTAAAACGTGCGGATTTAAGAACATCAGATAGAAAAGAAATATTATGACCAACACCGCGAATATAATATTCATCAAGGGCTAGGCGCAATTTATCTATCGCTTCGTCCCGGTTCTCTCCATATGAAATCACCTTCGAAATCATCGGATCATAATAAATGCTGATCTCGCTTCCTGCGTAAATACCGCTATCAACACGGATATGATCATCTTCTTCAGGCTGTATATAATCAGTGACACGGCCAGTGGACGGTAAAAAACCACGTAGAGGGTCTTCGGCATAAACCCGTGCTTCCATAGCCCAGCCATTTATAGCCACATCTTGCTGAGCAATATTTAGCGGCTCACCGGCCGCGCTACGGATCATCTGCTCAACAAGATCAATTCCGGTAATAAGTTCCGTCACCGGATGCTCTACCTGAAGGCGGGTATTCATTTCAAGGAAATAAAAATTCTGGTCTTTATCAACGATAAATTCCACTGTTCCTGCCGAGCTATAATCCACCGCCTTAGATAAAGCCACAGACTGTGCGCCCATACTAGCGCGTGTTTCCTCGTTTAGAAATGCGCTTGGCGCTTCTTCAATGACCTTCTGATGACGGCGCTGAATTGAACATTCCCGCTCCGCCAGATAAATGATATTTCCATGTTTGTCGCCAAGCACCTGAATTTCAATATGGCGCGGGTTTTCAATGAACTTTTCGGCAAATACCCGGTCATCGCCAAAACTTGATTTGGCTTCGTTTGCGGCTGAATTAAAACCTTCTCTCACCTCATCATCATTATAAACAACGCGCATACCTTTACCGCCACCTCCTGCGGACGCTTTAAGCATCACCGGATAACCGATATCATTTGAAACTTTTACCGCTTCCTCAGAATCCTTGATCACATCAAGATAGCCGGGAATAGTATTTACACCTGTTTCTTCTGCCAGTATTTTTGAAGATATCTTATCCCCCATAACGCCGATCGCTTTTGTGCCAGGGCCAATGAATGTGATCCCTTCTTTATCAAGCTTTTTGCAAAAATCAGCATTTTCAGAAAGAAAACCGTACCCCGGGTGAATAGCATCAGCGCCGGTTTGTTTCGCTGCCTCAATGATTTTATCAGCTATCAGATAACTTTCTGCGGCGGGTGATTTTCCAATATGAATTTTTTCATCAGCCATGCGCACATGAAGCGCGTCCGCATCGGCGTCAGAATAAATGGCAACCGTTAAAATACCCATTTCTTTGGCCGTTTTTATAACTCGGCACGCGATCTCGCCGCGGTTTGCTATAAGAATTTTATTAAACATTGCTCACTCCTAAAGCGGTATATTATCGTGTTTTTTCCACGGGTTTTGAATGTCTTTATTTTTCAGCATTCTAAGCCCGCGACTAATCCGGCGCCTTGTGGCATGTGGCATAATCACATCATCGATATAGCCTCTTCTGGCGGCGATGAAGGGATTTGCAAATTTATCGGAATATTCTTTTGTTTTTTCAGCTAGTTTTTCTTCGTCTTTGGCTTCTTCGCGAAAAATAATTTTTACCGCACCTTCCGCGCCCATTACGGCAATCTCCGCCGTCGGCCAGGCAAAGTTCAGATCACCTCTTAAATGTTTTGAGGCCATCACATCATAAGCACCGCCATATGCTTTTCGGGTAATGATGGTAATTTTTGGCACCGTTGCCTCCCCGTAAGCAAAAAGCAGCTTGGCCCCATGTTTAATAATACCGTTATGCTCCTGAGCAGTCCCCGGCAGAAAGCCCGGCACATCCACAAAAGTAATGATGGGAATATTAAAACAATCACAAAACCGCACAAATCTGGCCGCTTTTCTTGATGCATCATTATCAAGGCATCCTGCAAGCACCATCGGCTGATTGGCAACGATGCCAATTGTTGATCCTTCAATTCTGGCAAAGCCGGTAATTATATTTTTTGCATATGTCGGCTGAATTTCGAAAAAGTCACCCTCGTCAGCGGTTTTTCTAATAAGTTCATGCATATCATAAGGTTGGTTAGGGTTAGCAGGCACTAAACTATCAAGGCTATCTTCTACGCGGTTATGATGATCAAAGGTCTGTCTGGTTGGAGACTTCTGTTTATTATTAAGGGGCAGAAAATCAATTAGCCGTCTTGTTTGTTTGATGGCTTCAAGATCATTTTCATAGGCATTATCGGCAACACCGGATTTCACCGTGTGAGTACTGGCACCGCCAAGTTCTTCCTGCGTGACTATCTCATTAGTAACCGTCTTGACCACGTCGGGTCCGGTAACAAACATATATGAGCTATCCTTTACCATAAAGATAAAGTCGGTCATGGCCGGGGAATATACGGCCCCACCGGCGCAGGGGCCCATAATAAGCGATATTTGCGGCACAACACCCGAAGCAAGGACGTTGGCTTGAAAAACTTCCGCATATCCGGCGAGAGCTGCGACACCTTCTTGAATACGTGCGCCACCACTGTCATTTATGCCGATCACCGGCGCACCGGATTTCATAGCCATTTCCATAATTTTACAGATTTTTTCGGCGTGAGTTTCTGATAATGATCCGCCAAAGACGGTAAAATCCTGACTATAAACGAATATCAACCGACCATTTACGGTCCCTGAGCCAATAACCACCCCGTCACCGGCAATTTTATTTTTCTCCATACCAAAATCAATTGAACGGTGCTCTTTGAACATGTCATATTCTTCAAAACTTCCACCATCAAGTAAAAGTTCGATCCGTTCCCGCGCGGTAAGTTTGCCTTTGGCATGTTGTGCGTCAACGCGTGTCTGTCCGCCACCCGAACGGGCCGAAGAACGTCTTTCTTCCAGTTTATCAAGAATATCCTGCATAAATGCACTCCTTTGATTTTATGTTACTCATTAGTAACATAAAACAGTACACCCTATCAACTAATTTTTTATTAAGCCTTGCTAAGGTCTAGGAAATAAGCGGCATTTATAAGCTCTGCCTTAAGATTTTTGCGTCTTTCTTCGGCTTCAAAATCACTTCCCCACTTTGAAATTTGGAAATTTTCATCAAGCTGGCCAGCCTCCCATGCCTCATCCACGGTGATGTGACCTTCAAACAGATTTAAGCCTATAGTCACTGAACCGGTAACTGTTGTCATGCCGTAAAATGCCGTTAGCGGGAAACTTTCCATAACGTCAATAAGGGTGCGTATTTTTGAGAGTTGCGATTTTTCCTGTTCAACAAAAATAATGCCGCCAGCCAGTTTAAGTTCAATATCATGAAGATCATTCATTCGTTTCAGAAGCGGATCCCAGACTTTATTCTGCTGCTCAATCAGTTCTATGGGCTCTTCCGCCCGGTAGCAAAGCTGATCCGACCCTGCATATTCGACAAGTTCGTCGGTCAGTGCCGCCCGGCGTTTATCCACACGGTCAATGGCTGTGTTTACCAGTTTGGTGATTGGCATATTAGCGGGGGTTATTTCAACTTCCTGTTCGTCCCATTCTTTTGCGACGGCTTCGGCCATGGATTTATTAGGCATTTGGCAGGGGCTTTTTTCCGGTGTTTTTATTGGCTTTCCATCAAGCAATACACTGAATAAACCGTCCTGATCGCTAACCGATACCTGCTTATAAAAACGTTTCATTTAATCTTTCACCAATTCAATAAGTTCGGAAATATGGCTGATTATGTGATTTGCACCGCATGATATAAGTTCGGATTTCTCATGATAGCCCCATGTCACTCCAACGGACCGGACACCTGCTTCAGCGGCCATAAGCATATCATATGTAGTATCGCCGATCATGAAGGCATTTTCGCGTGAGACACCCGTATCAGAAAGCGCAACATTGATCATTGAAGGGTGCGGCTTTCCCGGGCCATCATCGGCGGTGTTTAAAGTAACGAAGTGATCTTCAATCCCGTGATTTTTAAGAGTATTTTTAAGTCCCCTTGTGGATTTACCCGTTGCGACACCAAGTAGCACGCCCATATCACTTAGCTCAACTATTGCCTCTATGATCCCGTCATAAAGCGGTTCATGATGGTCTTCCAGCGTTCTTAAATATTGAAAATGGTTTACAAATTCTGTTTTTATGAGATCATGATCATTGGATGTTAACGTTGGATAAACCCGCGTTATAGCTTCAAGCAGTGAAAGGCCGACTATACGCCGTACTGGCTCATCACCAGGGTAAGGAATATTGCAGTTTTTACTCGCTTGTTTCATAGCCGTAATGATCATATGTTGACCATCAACAAGGGTGCCATCACAATCAAAAATTGCCAGTTTCAGATCATTACTCACTTTAGGCATTATCGACATCCTCAAACGGGTTTGTGTCGTCATTCGCATCAAAATCAAATAAATTCCAGCTTTCCCTCATGTGGGTGGGAAGTGGTGCTTGAACGGAAAGAATGCCGCCATCAGGATGATCAATTTCAATGCTTCTTGCATGTAAGTGAAGCTTTTTACTAATCGGACCGTCGATAAAGGCTTCTTTAGCCGCGTATTTACCGTCACCCAAAATTGGCGTGTTTAAAACGGTAGCATGTACCCTGATTTGATGTGTTCGCCCGGTAATGGGTCTAAAAGCCATCCATGTTACGGTTCCGGAGGCATTATCCATGACTTTAAAGTCTGTTATCGCTCGTTTACCATTTTCTGAAACGGCCATACGCTCACCACGCGTTCCTGGCTCTTTATCAAGCGGAGCTTGCACCGCGCCTTCCTGCTGCGACGGCTTTCCTTTGACAAGGGCCCAATATATTTTGTTAGTTCGGCGATTTCTGAAACTTTCGGTAAGTTCTTTTGCCGCCTTACCGCTACGGGCAATGACTAGAACACCGCTGGTATCTTTATCAAGCCTGTGAACAAGTTTTGGCTTTTCTTCACCGTCCCCCTGCAACGCTTCAAGCATACCGTCTACGTGGCGTGTTGTCCCCGTTCCGCCCTGAACCGCAAGGCCCGGCAGTTTATTAAGCACGATCACACTGTTATCCTGGTATATAACCATTTCGCGCATGATGGCGGCATCGGCATCGGATATTCTTCTAACCATTTTAGGTTTATTAGACACAGAACGTTCTTCTTTTCCAAGCGGCGGCAATCTAATTTCCATGCCCCCTTCAAGGCGGAAACTTGCTTTGACCCGTTTTCCGTCTACACGCACTTCGCCTTTACGGAGGATTTTTGAAAGCCTGCCATAACTTAAGCCCGGAAAATGGACATTAAACCATTTATCGAGCCGCCAGTCGGCTTCGTTATCCGTTACATATTCTTTTGAAACACCTGACATAGAAAACCCTTATAATAATGAACGACCGGCATAAATACCGACGAATAAAGCAGCAAGTCCAACAAACAATGAACCAAAAGCATAAAAAGCTGCGGTAGAAAGTTGTCCTTTTTCAATCATCAAACCGACTTCCATTGAAAAAGCGGAGAAAGTCGTAAAACCACCAAGGACACCAATGATTAAAAAACCCTGCCATTCATGCGAGAGGCTATATCGCATAGCAAGCAACTGAACCGCAAGACCAATAAGAAATGATCCTAAAATATTAACGGTTAAAGTGCCCCACGGAAAGCCAGGACCCATAATATTCAGCATCAATCTACCAACGAGAAAACGGCCCGTCGCGCCAATAGCGCCGCCTGCAGCTACCGCGAAAATCATATTCATAAGACCTCTCCTTGAAAAAATAACATTGTTTTTCTTGTTTTTTTTCGTAATATTGAACAGTTGTTACGTTTCAGTTCCTCTATCTTAAAGGATGAAAATGTTTCCACTCTCAGTATTTTTAAATAAAATAATAAAACAAGGTACCTTAAATATCATTGATGTCGAAGGAAAGAAACATCAATTTAAAGGAACTGATGAACCGGAAGTTACAATCCGCTTTAATGATAAATCGTTACTGTGGAAAATATTCCTTAAACCTGATCTAATAGCCGGTGAAGCATACATGGACGGTAGCTTAACTATTGAGCCACCCCACAATATTTTTGATTTTCTAAGCCTGTTTACAAAAAATATGGAATGGCGACCCGATAACCCATTCCACCTTATGGGCGGCGATCCTTATAACCGATTTAAAGGTTGGCTAAATCAGGCTAACGAAGCCGGAAAATCTAAAAAAAACGTTGCCCATCATTATGATCTATCCGATGATCTCTACGATTTGTTTCTCGATGATAACAGGCAATATTCGTCAGCCTATTTTCTATCGCCTGAGGAAAGCCTTGAGCATGCACAAATAAATAAAATGGATCTGATTGCCAAAAAACTACTGCTTAAACCTGACCATAACCTGCTTGATATAGGATGCGGCTGGGGTGGGTTAAGCATTCATTTAAACAAATCCACCGGCGCAAACGTAACCGGCATAACACTTAGTGAAGAACAATTAAAAGTCGCCAATAAAAATTCAAGCCACTTGGACAAAGTCAACTTTCAATTGCGGGATTACCGCGAGGTCAGGCAAAAATTTGACCGTGTTGTCTCTGTCGGTATGTTTGAGCATGTGGGAAGAAAACAATATCAGACTTTTTTTAATAAGGTTTATGAATGCCTTGAGGATGACGGCGTAGCACTAATCCACACAATCGGCAGAGCGGATGGTCCCGGGGAAACGGACCCATGGACCAAAAAATATATTTTCCCCGGTGGTTATGCGCCGGCGCTTAGCGAAATAGCCCCGGTCATAGAAAAAAGCGGCCTTTATATTACTGATATGGAGGTTCTAAGAATTCATTATGCCGATACTTTATGTGAATGGCGAAAGCGGGTTGAGAAAAAAAACCTAAAATCATCGAGCTTTATGATGAAAAATTCCTTCGCATGTGGGAATTTTATTTAGCCAGCGCAGAGTGCGCCTTTAGAAACCTCGGTCATGTGGTTTTCCAGTTCCAACTGGCAAAATGGCAGGATAATGTGCCTTTAAACAGGCGCTATCTGTGGGATTAACTTTTTTCTTCGCGAAGCTTCGCCCAGTAATCAAGACGTTTTGAAATTTCCCGCTCAAAACCGCGGTTTACCGGATTATAATATTGTTCCCGCTTCATATCATCCGGGAAAAAATCCTGTCCGGAAAATCCGTCTTTAGCATCATGATCATATTGATAGTCTTTACCGTAGCCTAAATCTTTCATCATTTTGGTTGGCGCATTTAAAATATGCATTGGCGGCGTTAATGATCCGGTTTCTTTGGCCCGTTTCATTGATACCTTATGGGCCATGTAAGCCGCATTTGATTTGGGCGCCGTAGCCAAATATATCACGGATTGCGCAATGGCAAGCTCCCCTTCGGGGGTGCCTAAAAATTGAAATGTTTCGCGGGCAGCATTTGCCTGCACCACAGCCTGCGGATCAGCTAGACCGATATCTTCAACGGCAAACCTTACGAGGCGGCGTAGGATATAAAGTGGGTCTTCACCACCATCAAGCATCCGCGCCGTCCAGTAAAGGGCCGCATCCGTATCGGAGCCACGTAATGATTTATGAAGCGCAGATATTAAATTAAAATGCCCTTCGCCGCCTTTATCATAAACCGGTGCTCGTTTTTGTAATACTTGGAGAAGCGCTTTAGCGTCCAGATCTTCTTCGAAATCTAATCCTAGCAATATTTCAGCAAGGTTTAATAGATACCGACCATCACCATCCGCCATGTTGTAAAGAAGCGCTCTTGCATCAGCGCTAAGCGGCAGTTTCTTTTCTTCGATCTCTTCCGCGCGAACAAGCAGTTCTTCCATCGCCGTTTGATCAAGCCGGTTTAAGACCATCACCTGCATTCGCGACAAAAGAGCTGCGTTAAGTTCAAACGACGGATTTTCCGTCGTCGCACCGACAAGCACAATAGTGCCATCCTCTACGTAAGGCAGAAAACCGTCTTGCTGAGATTTATTAAAGCGGTGAATTTCATCAACAAAAAGCAGCGTACCTTTTCCGGTACGGCGTCTTTCTTTCGCCGCTTCAAAACATTTTCGCAGGTCCGCGACACCGGAAAATACGGCTGATATCTGTTCAAAATAAAGATCTATGTCTTCAGCAAGCAATCGCGCCGTAGTGGTTTTGCCTGTTCCCGGCGGTCCCCAGAATATAAGCGATGATAATTTGCCCGCGTTTAACATACGCCATAGCGTTCCATCAGGATCGGTTAAATGACCCTGACCAACCACTTCACTTAACTTTTTGGGTCTTAAACGATCCGCCAGTGGTCTTGGTGCCCCCTGTTCAAGTCCTGCGCTAGCGAATAGATCACTCATTGGCAGCTATAGCTCCCACGCCCTCTAGCATCACATTCAATAAGGCGGCCGGCGCGGCGCACCGCAAAAGAAACTTCTTCGTCATCCACATCATCAAGAATGTCTTCAAGGTCTGATACCGCATCCACGTCATTATCATCTAGATTTTCAAAAATATCCCCTGCCCGCAGCACATTTAAGCGGCGCACAGGGCTTGAACGTTCAATTCCCAGTATAACCACCCCTTTTTCGAACATGCTCAGCCCAAGCTCTTCCGCATAAGCAGGTGACAGATTGCCCACCCTCATACCTTCGAAAATATTATCCCCTTCGATCACCGTTACATCACGAGGCGGCACTTCGGGTGCGGTTTCAAGTTCAATGGCTAATTTTTTTCTATCATCGCCACTTAACACTTCAATAGCAATCTCACCGCCAACTTTTCCCAGACCAATGAAGTATTTTAAGCCCTGTGTGTCAAATATTTCTTCGCCGTCGATGGATACAACCACATCTCCTTGCGTTAATCCACCACGGTCGGCTGGACTATTTGGATAAACGTTATCGATAAGCACACCGCCCGGACGATCAAAGCCCAGACTTTCTGCAATTTCTGAACTAACGGCTTGACCAGTTGCCCCAAACCACGGACGAATAATTTCCCCGTCATTCAATGTCGCATTAAGCACAAAATCAACCATCTTAACCGGAATAGCAAAGCCAATACCGTTTGATCCACCACTTCTAGAATAAATGGAGGTATTAATGCCGACAAGTTTCCCGTCCATTCCTACAAGAGCACCACCACTATTACCGGGATTTACCGCTGCGTCCGTTTGAATAAAAAATTGATAATCATCATCGCCAACTTGTGTTCTTGCAAGGGCAGATACAATGCCGCTGGTTACTGACTGGCCAACTCCAAACGGGTTGCCGATTGCCAGAACCAGATCACCTACTTCCACGTCTTCTGAATTGCTAAATTCAAGCACGGATAACGGTACACCACTTGGCTCTATTTTTAAAATCGCCAGATCGGTACTTTCATCCATTAATATTACTTCGGCTTCAAACTCTCTGCGATCCGATAAGGAAACGGTAATTTCATCAGCCCCATCAACCACATGATGATTGGTCACGATAATACCTTCTGCCTTTACAATTACACCGGACCCTAATGATCTTTCAATACGTTCGCGTGGCGCTGAAGATCCACCGAAGAAACGGCTAAAAAATGGGTCACTCATAAATGGAGATGTCCGCGTTCTTACCACTCTTTTGGTATATATATTTACAACAGCCGGCGCCGCTTCGCGAACGACCGGCGCGTAGGATAGCTTTACCTGTAAATCGGAAGTTGGTGGTACCTTTATTCTGGACTGTGCAAGGGGCGTTTCTTGCATATTTACATACAATATAGCCACAAATACAAACAGTCCTAGACCATATTTCATCAAATTCTTCATAACCAATCCAATAATAATTAATATTACGGTTTAATTTATAAATATAATACGTGGCAGAATTATGTACCCTGCATTTAGAATCACTTAGCCAGCGATCTACCGACGGATCCTAAATCTACAAAAGCCTCATCTAGACGAGCAACAAATGACTGCTCCCCTGCCCGAAGCCACTTACGAGGATCATAGAATTTTTTGTATGGCGTGCCGTCTTCAGGATCTATTTGATGGATAAAGGCTTTACTATGCTCCATCACATATTTGCCAACACCTTCAGCAAAAGCAAACTGAGTATCGGTATCAATATTCATTTTAAAGACGCCGTACGAGATTGCCTCGGCGATTTTACTTTTTTCAGAACCTGAACCACCGTGAAACACGAGATTAAGGGGATTATTGCCAGTACTGTGGGTTTGATCCACTAGCGCCTGACTGTTTTTAAGGATTTCTGGGCGAAGCTGCACATTGCCCGGTTTATAAACACCGTGAACATTACCAAATGACGCAGCAACAGAGAAATGCCCTAGCGGTGTAAGAAGGTCATAAGCCTTAAGAACATCTTCCGGCTGGGTATAAAGATGCGAGCTATCAGCCCCTTCTTCAATATCATGACCAACACCGTCTTCTTCGCCGCCAGTTATGCCGAGCTCAATTTCCAGGCTCATTTCCATTTTCGCCATCCGCTCTAGCATGCGGGCGCATTCGCTCAGATTATCATCAATATCTTCTTCGGAAAGATCAAGCATGTGCGAGCTATAAAGCGCCTTACCGTTTTCTTTATAATAAGCTTCAGAATGATCGACGAGCGCATCAACCCACGGCACAAGTTTGCGGTTGGCATGATCCGTATGAAGTACGGCACAAATCCCGTAATGTTCCGCAAGTAAATGAACATGCTGAGCCGCAGAAACCGCACCAAGCACTTTTGCTTGAAACGCGTCTTCCATACCGGCACCTGCATAAAACTGGGTGCCGCCATTTGAAAACTGAATAATCACGTCACTGTTGTTTTTTGCTGCAGCTTCCATCACCGCATTGACACTATCTGTCCCCACACAGTTCACCGCCGCAAGAGCATAGCCGCCTTCTTTACATGCATTAACAAGTTCAACATAATCTTCGCCGCATACCACGCCCGCTTTTAGTGCCATTTTAACTGTTCCTTTGAATGAAATTTTTATATTTCTATTTATAGAATTATAAAAAGAATGCCGCAAGGATAACAAACGTCAGAACAAAAAAAAAGCAGCCTCAAGGGGCTGCTTCTTTAAATTCGTTATAACACTTAAATGTTATGCTACGGCTACGGCTTCATCTTCGAAGTCTTCGTCGTCAAATACCGGACCACTATCTAGGCCTTTAGCATCTTCGTCGCGATCAACAAGTTCGATCACTGCAACTGGTGCACAGTCGCCGTGGCGGTAACCCGCTTTAAGTACGCGGGTGTAACCACCACTGCGTTCTTTATAACGCTCTGCAAGAACATCAAACAATTTCTGAACGATTTCTTTATCAGACGCAGGCAATTTTGAGATAGCCTGACGACGTGCGTGAAGTGATCCACGCTTTCCAAGAGTGATTAGACGCTCAACAATCGGAGCGATTTCTTTTGCTTTTGGAAGCGTTGTAATAATTTGTTCATGCTTTAAAAGCGCTGAAGCCATATTAGAAAACATCGCCTTACGATGACTGCTTGTTTTATTTAGCTTACGACCTGCTTTGCGATGCCGCATGGTATTTACTCCTTGAGAGGGTATCCAGCCAATCTGGACCCGGTACCTTTTATTAAATTTCTTAAATTAAAATTCTTGTTCTAACTTTTTCACAAGCTCTTCGATATTCTCTGGTGGCCATCCTGGATTTTCCATACCAAGACGAAGCCCCATTGAGGAAAGAACTTCTTTAATTTCATTCAGTGACTTACGACCGAAGTTCGGTGTACGAAGCATTTCTGCTTCTGTCTTGCGTACAAGATCACCGATATAAACGATATTATCATTCTTAAGACAGTTTGCTGAACGAACACTAAGTTCCAGTTCATCAACACGGCGAAGAAGATTACGGTTAAATTCAGGCTCGTCGCTTTCTTTATCAGCAGCAAGATCTTCAGGCTCATCAAAGTTGATGAATGTTTGAAGTTGATCTTGAAGAATACGAGAAGCGAAGGCGATTGAATCTTCCGGCGTTACTGTACCGTCAGTTTCAATGTCCATTGTAAGTTTATCATAGTCAAGGATCTGACCTTCACGTGTGTTATCCACTTTATAGCTAACACGTGTTACCGGTGAGAACAGGCTATCAACCGGGATCATGCCAATCGGTGCATCATCTGCGCGGTTTTTAACGGCAGCCACATATCCTTTACCAGTATCAACGGTAAGTTCCATGCGCAGCTCAGCACCATCATCAAGGTTACAGATCACAAGATCAGTATTATGAATGATAATACCTGTTACTTCTTCGATCTGGGCCGCGGTTACTTCACCAGGACCAGTTGCTTGAAGTGATAGACGTTTTGCACCTTCAAATTCACCATCAATACTTACGGCAAGCTTTTTGATGTTGAGGATAATATCCGTCACATCTTCGCGTACGCCAGCGATTGATGAAAATTCATGAAGTACATTATCAATATGCACTGATGTTACTGCAGCACCCTGAAGTGATGAAAGAAGCACACGGCGCAGTGCATTACCAAGCGTCATACCAAAGCCGCGTTCAAGCGGTTCTGCAACGATGGTTGCTTTTCTGCGTTCTGCACCCTTTTGAATAATTTCAAGGGTAGTCGGTTTAATTAGCTCTTGCCAGTTCGTTTGGATCACGATTAAATCCTTATCTGTTTAGGTCAGGCTTAATATAAATAACTTATCCATCCATAAATGATGAAAAAGTTACAATTTATACTCTACGACGTTTCGGCGCACGACATCCATTATGTGGGATAGGCGTTACGTCACGAATCGATGTAATAATAATTCCAAGTGCCATTATTGCACGCAAAGCTGATTCGCGACCAGAACCTGGTCCCTTAACTTCAACTTCAAGCGTTTTAATGCCATGTTCCATTGCTTTCTTACCCGCGTCTTCGCCCGCCATTTGAGCTGCATAAGGTGTTGACTTACGTGAACCCTTAAAACCCATAGCGCCTGCTGTAGACCAGGAAATAGTATTTCCCTGTACGTCAGCAATGGTAATGATGGTATTGTTAAATGTACTATTTACATGGGCAATACCGTTGGTAATGTTTTTGCGTTCTTTACGCTTAACTTTTTTCTCTAATGCCATTGTATTGACCCTTATCCCTTCTTACCAGCGATAGCAATGCGTTTACCCTTACGGGTACGGGCATTGGTGCTAGTGCGTTGACCGCGAACGGGTAATCTTTTACGGTGACGAAGACCACGGTAAGTACCAAGGTCAAGAAGTCGTTTAATGTTCATTGCAACATCACGACGTCGATCACCTTCTACCATATAGTCAGCATCAATAGTTTCACGGATTTTAATTACTTCCGCATCACTAAGGTCATGCACACGCTTTTCAGGTGCAATACCATTTTTTTCACAAATCTCTTTCGCAGATGTAAGCCCAATCCCATGGATATAGGTTAATGCGATTTCCACTCTTTTAGCAGTGGGTATATTAACGCCGGATATACGCGCCACGATCGTTTCTCCCGATCTAAAAATTCAAACCAATAATACAAATTCCAGCACACCAAACGGTATGCTATGAAGTTGCGCGATTATAGGTATTAAGAACACTTAGTCAACCTCTGAAAAAAAGCTTTTATTAAAAAGTTTTTTTCCCTAGATACAAGGCTTATGCTAACGCACTTAATACATCTTTTATTTGGGCACTGACATCATCGATATCAGCCATCCCATCTACCGTTTTCAAAACGCCTTTTGCTTCATAATAGGGAAGCAAAGGAGCGGTCTGAGCATGATAGGTTTCCAAACGTGACGACACGGTTTTCCGATTATCATCTGCTCGGCGGTTGAAATTCGTAGACCCGCAGTTATCGCATACGCCATCAACTTTGGGCTTAAGGTTTACTTCATGATATCCCTGATTACAGTCAGCACATGTATAGCGTCCTGTGATCCGGTCTACCAGCGCTTCATCATCAACCTTCATTTCGACAACAGCGCCGAGTATTAAAGCTTTTTGATCAAGCATCTTATCCAAGGCTTCCGCCTGTGCTACGGTCCGTGGAAAACCATCGAGCAAGAAACCTTGCTTGCAATCGTCTTCTTCAATACGGTCCGCGATAATTCCTACAACTATTTCATCAGTTACGAGCTTACCCGCTTCCATGAAATCTTTAGCTTTTTTTCCTACTTCGGTTCCCGCTGCAACGGCTGCTCTTAACATGTCGCCCGTGGATAGTTGCACTAGTCCATGAGAGTTCTGTATTTTTTGAGCTTGAGTGCCTTTTCCTGCACCAGGCGGTCCGAGTAGTATTATAATCATTTGCTACGTCTCTTTCCGCCGCGTAATTTTTGTTTCTTCATAAGGCCTTCATATTGATGAGCCATCAAATGACTATGTATCTGACCTACTGTATCCATAGTCACGTTGACTACGATCAAAAGTGACGTTCCGCCAAAATAAAACGGTATCGCATATTGTGCTCTGAGTATTTCAGGAAGCAAACATATTGCACAGAGATACATCGCACCAACTGCCGTCAGACGAGTTAAAACAAAATCAAGATATTTTGATGTGTTTTTACCGGGACGAATACCAGGAATAAAACCACCATATTTTTTAAGGTTGTCAGCTGTTTCCTCAGGATTAAACACAAGCGCCGTATAAAAGAAACAGAAGAACACAATACCAACCACATAAAATAGAAGGTAAAGCGGTTGTCCCGGTCCAAACATTGCTGTCAGTGTGGTAACCCATTCAGGGCTATCCGCTGAAGAGAATTGCGCCAGAGACATTGGCAGCATAAGTAGTGATGATGCAAAGATCGGTGGGATCACGCCAGCCGTATTAAGCTTAAGCGGCATATGTGACTGCTCGCCTTGGCTCATGCCGTTGGCTTGTTGTCTTTTTGGATACTGAATAAGAACACGGCGCTGGGCCCGTTCAACAAAAACAATAATCGCAATAACACCAACCACCATAGCAAGAAGCGCTACAATAACGAGCGGTCCGCCTAGTGTTCCCTTAGCACTCATATCAAGTGTGCTCGCAATAGCGACAGGAAGCTGGGCGACTATACCGGCGAAGATAATTAGTGATATACCGTTACCAACACCACGTGCTGTAATTTGTTCACCAAGCCAAACAAGGAATAATGTACCACCAACAAGGGTTATAACCGTTGTCATGCGGAAGAACATACCCGGCTCAACGGCTATGCCGCTTTCAAGCCCGGTCGCGATGGCATAAGACTGAACAATACAAAGTATAACCGTACCGTAGCGGGTATATTGGTTAATTTTGCGGCGTCCTGCTTCGCCTTCTTTCTTAAGTTCTTTAAGCTGTGAGCTCATAGACGACATGAGCTGCATAATAATCGAAGATGATATATAAGGCATGATGCCAAGAGCAATTATACTCATGCGCTGGATCGCACCACCATTAAACAGGTCAAGCATTCCAAGAATACCGCCCTGATTTTGGCTAAACATCTGCTCTAGGGCAACCGGATCAATACCCGGAAGCGGAAGATAAGTAGCAAGACGGTAAACCATAAGCGCAATCAGCGTAAACCATATACGCTGTTTTAACTCGGTCGCCTTTGAAAAAGCACCAAAGTTTAAATTACCCGCTAATTGTTCCGCCGCTGATGCCATTATTTATTTTCCTTGCCCTAATGCCGATTATTTTTATTTAAGGTCTTTAAGCGCTGGTTTCAACCTTAGCCGGTACAGAAACTGTTCCGCCTGCCTTTTCAACCGCTGCAATTGCTGCTGCTGATGCACCACTAACCTCGATATTAACTTTCGACTTAATCGCGCCTTTTGCAAGCAAACGAACGCCATCTTTAACACGTGTAACCAAACCTGATGCAATTAACACATCAATGGTAATAGGTTTTTTCGCATCAATTTTCTTAGCATCAATCGCTTCTTGAAGACGACCAATGTTAATTGGAACAAAAGTTTTAGCATTAATATTGTTAAATCCACGTTTAGGAAGACGCATGTGAATTGGCATTTGTCCGCCTTCGAAGCCTTTAATAGCTACACCAGAACGTGATTTTTGACCTTTTACACCACGACCACCAGTTTTACCTTTACCAGAGCCAATACCACGCCCAATACGTTTGCGGTTTTTGGTTGCGCCAGGATTATCTGCAAGTTCATTAAGTTTCATAATTACTCACCTTCAACTTTGACCATGTGGGAAACCTTACGGATCATCCCACGCACGGCTGGAGTATCCTCTAGCTCGCGTGTACGGTGCATTTTGTTAAGACCTAGACCGATAAGTGTCGCTCTTTGATCTGCTTGACGACGGATCGGGCTACCGGTCTGCGTCACTTTTAATGTTTTCTTCGCCATCTAACTTACTCCGTAGCTTCTGCGCCAGTGGCTTTACGCTCACCACGACGCGAAACAATGTCGCTTACTTTACGGCTACGCTTGGAGGCTACCATACGAGGTGATACCTGCTTGGATAGCGCATCAAACGTACCGCGAACCATGTTATAAGGGTTTGAAGTCCCGAGTGATTTTGTCACAACGTCCTGTACACCAAGTGCTTCGAACACTGCGCGCATTGGACCACCAGCAATAATACCGGTACCAGGCTGTGCGCTACGGATAACAACTTTACCCGCACCATGACGACCTTCGATATCATGATGGAGCGTACGTCCTTCACGAAGTGGAACTCTGATCATGTTCTTTTTAGCGGCTTCCGTAGCTTTACGGATCGCTTCTGGAACTTCGCGTGCTTTACCTTTACCAAAGCCAACGCGGCCTTTTTGATCACCAACAACAACAAGTGCTGCAAAACCAAAACGACGACCACCTTTTACCACTTTAGCAACCCGGTTAATATGAACCAACTTTTCAGTTAGTTCACTTTCCTGACGAGGTTCTCTTTCTGCTCGTGCCATAATCTATCCCTTAAAAATTCAAGCCGGCTTCGCGGGCAGCATCGGCAAGTGCTTTAACACGGCCGTGGAATAAGAAACCACCACGATCGAAAACAACTTGTTCAACACCGGCGCTTTTGGCACGGTCTGCTATTAATTTACCAACAGCTGCTGCTGCTTCTGAATTACTTCCCACTTTAAGATCTTTACGAAGACCTTCATCAAGTGTTGAAGCGGCGGCAACAGTGACACCATTCTCATCATCGATTACCTGTGCATAAATATGCTGGTTTGTGCGATGAATTGAAAGGCGAGCACGGCCGTTTGCTACCTTACGTAGACTAGTGCGCACGCGATTGCGGCGACGTTCAAATAATTTTTTACCACTTTGCATAACGACCTCCTATTTCTTCTTGCCTTCTTTACGGAACACATATTCGTCTGAGTATTTAACACCCTTGCCTTTATAAGGCTCTGGTTTTCTATACGAACGAATTTCTGCCGCAACTTGGCCTACTTTTTGTTTATCAATACCGGAAATGATGATTGTAGTCTGGTTAGGACATTTAATTTCAACTCCAGCGGCTACTTCATAAAGAATGTCATGGGAGAAACCTAATTGCAGGTTTATATTTTTCCCATGCATCTGTGCGCGGTAACCAACACCGTTTAGCTCGAGAGTTTTTGTAAAACCTTCGGTAACGCCAAGAACGAGATTATTTACCAATGTACGCTGCATTCCCCACATGGAACGGGCACGTTTGCCATCACCACGTGGTGTTACAGTTACTGCACCATCTTCAAGTTTTGCATCAACTTCATTAACGAAAGTCATATCAAGCGAACCTTTTGGACCTTTAATCGTAAGAATACGGTCATTAAGGTTTGCTTCAACGCCACTTGGGATCTGGACAGCTTTTTTACCAATACGAGACATAATGCTCTCCTAAAATACTGTACAGATGACTTCGCCACCAACGTTTTCAGCTCTCGCTTCAGCGTCGGAAAGTACACCTTTTGGGGTTGATACGATGGAAATACCAAGGCCATTACGCACACGCGGCAAATCACCAACGGATGAATAAACACGGCGACCAGGTTTTGAGATACGCTTAATTTCGCGGATCACAGGATCACCTTCATGATATTTCAGTTCAATGCTTAAATCAGGCTTGCCAGTAGCTTCTTCACTTCTGACATAACCACGAATATAACCTTCACGCTCCAACACGTCGAGAACACTCTGACGAAGTTTGGATGCTGGTGAATTTACAGCTTTTTTGTTAGCACGTTGTCCATTTCGGATACGTGTAATCATATCTGCTAGAGGATCACTCATAGACATAAATTCAGTCCTCCTACCAGCTCGACTTCACAACGCCAGGTAAATAGCCGTGAGAGGCTAACTGACGTAGTGATACACGAGACATTTTAAATTTACGGTAATAACCGCGCGGGCGACCTGTAACTAGACAACGGTTACGAACACGACTTCTTGAACTGTCGCGTGGTAATGTTGAAAGTTTCAAGCGGGCTTCAAACTGTTCATCAAATGAAAGGTTTGGATCTTTTGCTGCTGCTTTCAGAGCGGCACGCTTTTCAGCGTATTTAGCGACCAAGCGTTGCCGCTTCAGGTTTTTATTTACTGCACTTACTTTAGCCATTATTTATCTCCTGCCGTTTTAGAGGCGAACGGCATTTCGAAACCAGAAAGAAGCGAATGGGCTTCTTTATCATTTTTCGCTGTCGTACATATAATGACGTCCATACCGCGAATATCATCTACGTCATCGTAGTTGATTTCGGTGAACACCAATTGTTCTTTAAGACCAAGAGCAAAATTGCCGCGGCCATCAAAGCTTTTGTCATTAACGCCGCGGAAGTCACGCACACGTGGTAGAGCAACCTGAATAAGCCGATCCAAAAATTCATACATTTTTGCACCGCGCAAAGTCACTTTACAACCAAGTGGCATTTCTTCACGGACCTTAAAGCCAGCGATAGATTTTTTAGCACGTGTTGTCACAGGAGCCTGACCAGCAATTTTGGTCATCTCTATGACTGCTTTTTTCACTTTTTTGCTGTCGTTAACAGCACCACCAACACCCATGTTGATAACAATTTTATCAAGCTTAGGGATTTCCATTACGTTACCGTAAGAAAATTCTTTTTGAAGGTTTGCGCGAATTTCATTTTCATAAACATCACGAAGACGAGGACTATAAGCCATTAGATTGCCTCCCCTGATGATCTGGAAATACGAGTTTTTGTGCCGTCTTTATTCATTTTATAACCAGCTTTTGTTGCTTTTCCAGTTTTTGGATCCTTAAGAGCCAAATTTGAAACATGAACTGAAGCTTCCTTGGAGATGATGCCACCCTCAGACGTTTGAGTCTGTTTAGTATGACGTTTCACCATATTGATGCCTTGAACAACGGCACGGTTTTTTGATGTCAACATTTCGGTAATCTCACCAGATTTACCTTTGTCTTTACCGGTAAGAACAATAACTTCATCGCCTTTACGGATTTTAAATTTTACGTTAGCCATTAGAGCACCTCCGGAGCCAGTGAAATAATTTTCATATGGTTAGCTGCTCGTAACTCACGTACTACTGGGCCAAAGATACGCGTGCCAATAGGCTCATTTTGTTTATTAACCAAAACGGCCGCATTGCTATCAAAACGGATTGTTGTTCCGTCTACACGCTGTACATCTTTTCTAGTGCGTACGATCACTGCACGATGCACCTCTCCCTTTTTCACTCGTCCACGAGGAATAGCTTCTTTGACACTGACAACGATCACGTCGCCAACACCAGCCACTTTCCTTTTGGAGCCACCAAGAACTTTGATACACTGCACACGGCGGGCACCAGAGTTATCGGCAACATCAAGGTTGGTTTGCATTTGAATCATAGGTAATTCCTACTTAATTAAATTAATTTATCAAATCCGCTAATTACTTAGCGTCTTCGACAACAGTCCACGATTTATTTTTAGAGATGGGACGACATTCTTCGATACGAACAACATCACCAACTTTAAAACTATTATTTTCGTCATGCGCACGATATTTCTTCGAGCGGCGCACCACTTTTTTCACCATCGGATGCATAAAACGACGCTCAACAAGAACAGTTATTGTCTTGTCATTTGCATCACTTACCACTGCACCTTGTAGAATACGTTTAGGCATTTTGGTTAACCTCTATTCTTTTGACGCTGCGCCTGGGCGCATTGCATTAATTACTGTCTGGTGACGGGCAATTCCCCGACGAACCTGACGAACACGAGCCGTATTTTCAAGTTGGTTAGTCGCTTTTTGAAAACGCAGGTTAAACTGCTCTTTTTTCAGGTTTGCGAGTTCACCTTGTAACTCTTCAATTGACTTATTACTAAGTTCAGATGCTTTACTCATCACGAACTCTCCTATTTTTCACCGAGACGAGTAACAAAACGCGTCGCGATTGGTAATTTAGCTGCGGCACGCTCAAATGCTTCTTTAGCAAGATCAAGCGGAACCCCATCCATTTCAAACATAATACGACCAGGTTTAACGCGGGCTGCCCAATATTCAACAGCACCTTTACCTTTACCCATACGAACCTCTGCAGGTTTTTTGGATACTGGCACATCTGGGAATACTCTGATCCAGACTTTACCTTGACGTTTAATATGACGTGTCATTGCACGGCGCGCCGCTTCGATTTGACGCGCAGTAACTCTTTCCGGCTCAAGTGCTTTAAGTCCACATGACCCAAAAGTCAGCGTTGTGCCGCCTTTTGCGTTACCGTGGATGCGACCCTTATGAGCGCGACGGAATTTTGTTCTTTTTGGTTGTAACATATCCCTTATCCTGCGTTTCTAAAGTTTCGTTGACCACGACCACCGCCGCCGCCGCCGCCACCGGATTTTTGCATTTCATTAATGCGCTTATCACGGGCCATTGGATCATGTTCCATGATTTCACCTTTAAAGATCCACACTTTAATGCCGATAACGCCGTAAGCTGTATGAGCTTTACTTTCAGCATAATCAATGTCTGAACGAAGTGTATGTAGTGGAACGCGACCTTCACGGTACCATTCTGTACGGGCAATCTCAGCACCGCCAAGACGACCGGCGGAATTGATACGAATACCAAGAGCACCAAGACGAAGACAGTTTTGCATAACACGCTTCATAGCACGGCGGAAAGCCACACGACGTTCAAGCTGCTGCGCTACATTGTCAGCAACAAGCTGTGCATCAATTTCAGGTTTTCTGATCTCAACAATGTTAAGGCTCACATCACCAGCAGACGGTGCCATTTTGGCAATCTTCTGACGAAGCTTATCAATATCAGCACCTTTTTTACCAATGATCACACCAGGGCGAGCGGAATAAATTGTCACACGCATCTTTTTAGATGGGCGTTCAATTACAACTCTGCTAACGGCTGCTGATTTGAGAGTACTTAATAGCTCATCACGAATCTTAAGATCTTCATGAAGCATTATACCGTAATTCTCACCCTCAGCGTACCAGCGACTATCCCAAGTGCGGTTGATACCAAGACGCAAACTAATAGGATTTACTTTTTGACCCATTATTCGTTCTCCTCTTCTACTTCACGAACCACAATACGCATACGGCTAAAAGGCTTAAGTATTTTAGCACCGCGACCACGTGCACGTGCACGGAAGCGTTTCATAACCATTGCTTTACCAACACTTGCTTCAGCAACAACCAGATTATCAACATCTAGGCCGTGATTGTTTTCAGCGTTAGCAATTGCACTTTCCAGAAGCTTCTTAACTTCTGCTGAAATGCGTTTTTTAGAGAAAGTAAGATTGGCAAGAGCCTTTTCTACTTTCAAGCCGCGAATAAGACCGGCCACCAAATTAAGTTTTTGGGGGCTGATACGAACCATGTGCAATGTTGCATTAGCTTCGTTGTCGGCCAAGCGACGTGGTATTGATTTCTTACCCACTATCTCTTCCTCGCTTTTTTATCGGCACCGTGACCATAGTAAGTACGGGTCGGCGCGAATTCACCAAGTTTGTGACCAACCATTTCATCCGTTACATAAACAGGGATGAATTTATGACCATTGTGTACATTATAAGTTTGACCAACAAACTGAGGTAAAATCGTAGAACGACGTGACCATGTTTTAATCGGCGTTGATTTGCCTGATTCTGTCATTGCTTCAGATTTCTTCAGCAAATGCATATCAACAAATGGACCTTTCCAAACGGAACGTGACATATCTTGCTCCTACTTCTTACGTTCGTGACGTGACCGAAGAACATAACGGTCAGTCGATTTATTGCTGCGGGTACGTTTACCTTTAGTAGGCTTACCCCATGGAGTAACTGGATGACGGCCACCAGAAGTACGGCCTTCACCACCACCATGTGGATGATCTACAGGGTTCATAGCAACACCACGAACAGATGGACGTTTACCAAGCCAGCGACTACGGCCAGCCTTAGCAAGTTTTTGGTTTTGATTGTCAGGATTTGATACGGCACCAATTGTTGCCATACAATCTGAACGAACATAGCGCTGTTCACCTGATGAAAGGCGAAGCAGAACGTAACTACGGTCACGGCCTGTCACCTGAACATATCCACCGGCTGCACGGGCAATTTGTCCGCCTTTACCAGGTTTCATTTCAACATTGTGAACAATAGAGCCAACAGGAACAGAATAAAGCGGCATCGCGTTACCCGGTTTCACGTCAACCTTCTCACCAGCGATAATTTTATCACCCTCGCCAACACGTTGTGGGGCAAGAATATAAGTTTTTTCACCATCAGCATATTCAATAAGCGCAATAAAAGCTGAACGGTTAGGATCATACTCAAGACGCAGAATAGTTGCTTCCATATCCCATTTACGACGTTTAAAGTCGATAATACGGTATGAGCGTTTATGTCCACCACCACGGCGACGCATTGTAATGCGACCTTGGTTGTTACGACCACCTTTGCTGTGCTTACCTTCGGTCAGTGCCTTAACGGGCTTACCTTTCCAAAGTTCACTACGATCAACCGTTACCAGTGAACGCAAGCTTGGTGTAGTTGGATTATAAGTTTTTAATGCCATTATTCTACACCCCCGTCGTTACATCGATGGACTGACCTTCGGCCAGCTTCACCATTGCTTTTTTGCTATCAGAACGACGACCCATAACACCTTTAAAGCGTTTTGTTTTTCCGTTTTGACGTAATGTGTTTACCTTTTCAACTTTAACACTGAAAAGCGCTTCTACAGCAGCTTTGATTTCAGATTTTTTAGCTGTCATCGGCACATTAAACGTAACCACGTTATGTTCAGAGAGCATAGTTGATTTCTCTGTCACTACTGGGCCAAGAATAACGTCATAATGTTTGATATCGGTCATTTGAGCCTCTCCACCAAAGCTTCAACCGCGGCTTTAGTCAGCACCAATTTCTCACGGCGAAGAATGTCATAAACATTCGCACCTTGAGTTGGTAACACGTCAACATGTGGAATGTTGCTAATTGCCAGCTTGAAGTTTTCATTTACCTCAGCACCATCAACGAATAGTGCATTTGAGAAACCTAATTTATCAAGTTTTGATAAAAGGTCTTTTGTTTTGCCATCTTTAAGGTCAGCATTTTCCATAACAACAAGGTTACCTGTTGCTGCTTTAACGGAAAGGGCTGTCTTAAGACCAAGCGCTCTGATTTTCTTTGGCAGGCCGCCCGCATGAGAGCGAACAACTGGACCAAAAGCACGGGCACCGCCGCGGAACTGACTAACTTTACCAGCACCATGACGCGCTGTACCGCCGCCTTTTTGCTTACCAATACGCTTTGTTGTACCAGTTACTTCACCGCGCGACTGAACTTTATGTGTTCCCGCACGACGTTTCGCCAGTTGCCATACCACAACGCGCTGAAGGATATCACCACGCTCCGGTAGACCAAAAATACCATCATCAAGATCGATATCGCCGGCCTTTTTGGCATCAAGTGTAATTACTTGGGCTTTCATCGGTCTATTCCTCATTCTCAGTTGCTGCAGTTTCTTCTGTCACCGCATCTTCAGCCGGAGCTTCAGGTGCTGTTTCAGGAGCAGGCGCCGCTTTAACTGCACCAGGATATGGTGCATCAGCGTGACGTGCCCTTTTAACTGCATCGTTAATTAGAACCCAACCGTTTTTCGCACCTGGTACTGCACCCTTAACAAGGATGAGGCCACCTTCTACGTCAGTTGAGACAATTTCAAGATTTTGCTGAGTTTTACGATCATCACCATAATGACCCGCCATTTTCTTACCTTTGAAAACGCGGCCTGGATCTTGACACTGACCTGTTGAACCATGTGATCTATGCGAAATAGATACACCATGAGTAGCCCGAAGGCCTTTAAAGTTCCAACGCTTCATCGCGCCGGCAAAACCTTTACCTTTCGAAGTAGAGGTCACATCAACAATTTGTCCGGGGACAAAGTGATCAGCAGTAATTTCCGCACCAAGGTCGATGAAACCATCTTCATTGATACGAAATTCAGCAAGTTTAGCTTTAGGTTCGACCTGAGCTTTAGCAAAATGACCACGCATTGGCTGCGTTGTACGTTTTACTTTGGCTTTTCCAGCGCCGAGTTGAAGGGCGTTATAACCATCCTTTTCAGTTGTTTTATGTGCAACGACTTGTGCGCCGTCCACATGAAGAACTGTTACAGGTACGTGCGCGCCACCTTCGGCGAATACACGGGTCATACCCACTTTTTTTGCAATAAGTCCTGAACGCATATTCATTACCCCTGCAACTTAATTTCGACTTCAACACCGGCAGCAAGATCGAGCTTCATAAGCGCGTCAACTGTTTGTGGTGTTGGCTCAACAATGTCAAGAAGACGCTTGTGAGTGCGTGTCTCAAATTGTTCGCGAGATTTTTTATCAATATGCGGTCCCTTAAGAACCGTATATTTTTCAATCCGCGTCGGCATAGGAATAGGGCCGCGTACGCTAGCGCCTGTTCTTTTGGCCGTATTTGCAATTTCACCAGCGGCTTGATCAAGAATCCTATGATCAAAGGCTTTAAGGCGAATGCGAATGTTTTGTGATTCCAACATAAAAATTTACGCAGACCGTTGGGTCTGCGCTCCTAAATGACTTTTCTATTCAATAATCTTTGCAACAACACCGGCACCAACTGTGCGTCCGCCTTCGCGGATCGCAAAGCGAAGACCTTCGTCCATGGCAATCGGGTTAATCAGTTCAACGTTAATGGCAACATTG
>Ga0233449_1000663_pt1 | contig 37446 bp, 31 predicted proteins | sample SI_124_October20_FD_183012 | JGI IMG/M metagenome (GOLD analysis project Ga0233449, IMG submission 183012) | Seawater microbial communities from Saanich Inlet, British Columbia, Canada - SI_124_October2016_200_MG | ecosystem: Environmental > Aquatic > Marine > Inlet | place: Canada: British... | reverse complement strand
TGCTCTAGTGAAAATTGGGTTACACGCAATTAATCAGTTTGCTGGAAATATAAATAGTTTACGAAGTAGTTAGTCATCAACAAAACTTGGAGGAGACAAGCATGAAAAAGAATTTTTTAACTGCAGCCGCCATCACGGTCATCGCGTTCTTCGTTGCGACCACGATTGCGCAAGCCGCCGATGTTAACTTCAGCGGTCAAGTCAGGACTCGCTGGGAGTCAAACGGACAATCTGGTGGGGGAGCTTTCAACGATGCGTCTGACAACGATGATTTCATCGCCACTCGCGTTCGCCTGAACGCCAACGTCAATGTCAACGACAGCACCAGCGCATTCATCCAGATGCAAAGCAACAGGACTTGGGGTAACAATAACGGAACTGCTGGTACCTTGGCAAACAACGCGGGTTCCGGTAACAGTTCTTTCAGCCCTTCTGACGCGGATGCAAGCGTTGGTCTGCATCAGGCTTATTTCACCCTGAAGAACTTTGCCACCTTGCCAGTAGATTTGCAGATGGGACGGCAGGAAGTTGTTCTGGACGGTCACAGACTGTTCGGGAACACCGGTTGGACAACGGGTGCGCAGACTCATGATGCGATTCGTTTGACCCATGCGCATGACAATATGGCTCTGGTCTATGCTTACGTCCTCGGTAATGAAGGTGACCGCACCAACGATCCTGGCGACCTCAACGATACCGATGTGCATTTGGTATATGGTAGCCTCCAGGGTATTCTGGGCGGCACACTCTCCGTTACCTTTGCAGGCGTAGTGGATGGTTGTGGCGTGACTGCAACTGCCACCTGTAGTCTGCAGGCAAATGACATTTACACCATTGGTTTTCGCCAGGCTGGTCAGCTCTTCGGTATTGACTACCGTGGTGAGTATTACCACCAATGGGGTGATGCAAGAGCTGATGCAACCCGAAACGCTGCAAACCTGAACCACACTGCCCTTGCTACTCAAGCGTCTATTGACCGTGACGCATACATGTTTGGTCTGCGCATTGGCAAAAAGTTCAACAACGTCATGATGAAACCGAGCCTGACTTTCTGGTATGACCAGCTTTCCGGTACCGATGATAGTGACGTTAACGGCAACGAGTGGGGTGGATTCAACACCCTGTTTGATACCGGTCACAAATTCTACGGTCATATGGATCTGTTCCTTGATGGCGGCAGTGGCGGTGGCGGAACCCAGGGTCTTGGTCTGGTAGACATGGCTATCAAGGGTTCTATTCAGCCTATGGCAGGTTGGACGGTTAAAGCCGCCTTCCATTGGTTTGAGACGGAAGTTGACCCCAACTCCAACGCTACTGCCCGTGGCCCTCAAATAGCAGCTGGTGTAGACGAGGATCTGGGTACGGAACTGGATCTCGCTCTCGTTCACAAGTACAATGCTAACACTGTGATCTCTGCAGGCTACTCTGTATTTAACGGAGAACAGCTGTTCAACTTGCAGAGACAAACGACAGAGGATGCTGATTGGGCATATGTTTCGTTTGACGTGAAGTTCTAAGTTTGCTTATCTCTAACCCCCGGCCTTCGGGCCGGGGGTTTTTTTTTACCTTCCTCTTTACGCCAGCGGCACAGGTATAATGGAATCCTGCCTTCTTCTTAGGTTGAGGTTACTGAAACAATCTGGATAAAATCTCATGAACCGCAAATCTCTCATATTTTTCTTACTGCTATATTCTCTCCTCCTGACAGCCAGCCTGACAGCCCAGGAAAAACCTTTTACCCTGAACGGAAAACCTGTCCCCCATGTGGTGGCCGAAGTGAATGGAGTCCCTTTAGGTTCCGAAATTCTGGAACGGGATCTGTTTGCCTTTCGTTTTCAGTCCAAACAAATGGGAAGGGAAATAAAACCCGCTGACGAAATCACCATCGCCCGCGAATTGCTCAAGGTAGCAGTAGGGCGTGAGCTGGTAGTGCAAAAAGCCAAATCCCTTGGCATCGCCATCAATGAGGAAAAAATAAACCGCCAACTCGAAAATATTGAAGACCAGTTCCCCGATCACAAGAGATTTCTAACCGCCCTGGCCTTTCAGCATATGAGCATTGCGGCCTTAAAAGAAAAAATACACAGAACCTTGCTCGAAGACGAATTGATGCGTCGGGAAATAGCCCCGAAGGTCGATGTCAGCGATGAAGACACCAAAAAATATTACGATGACAACAAAGCCCGCTTCACCAAGCCGGTATTATATCGAGTGAGCCATATCCATATAGCGACCGTCAAAGCTTCTGGAGATGCCGAAGATGAAGCCAGCCGGAAAAAAGCAGAGCGTCTCACCAAAATGATTGATGAGGAAGCAAAGGAAAAAATAAATTCCATTCTCAAGAAAGTGGAAGCCGGCGAAGATTTCGCGCAATTGGCAAAGCGGTTTTCAGAAGATGAAGCATCCAGAGAAGAGGGTGGACGACTGGGCGATCTCCATGCGGACAGCACCATTCCTGAAATTGGCAAGGAAATGGTCAAGCTTAAGGAGGAGGGAACCAGTGGCGTTATCCAAAGCCAGTTCGGGTATCATATCCTCAAGTTGGACGAGATTATTCCCAGCCAGCTGATCCCGTTTTCTGAAACGAAAACGGATATCATGAACCTTCTGCTGAAAATGAAAACCCGCGACCTCTTCGAAGCATATGTAGAAGGTCTGGGGAAAAAAGCTAACATACAGGTATTCATTTGACGACAACCCCCTCAACCCCCCTTAACAGGGGGACGATCAGATTCCCTGCCGAACATGACGGCTGGAGCGATTTACTACATTTAACCTTCCATAAAACAACATGACCACTCTGGTTACAGGAGCCACCGGGTTTCTGGGTTCCGCACTTGCCCGGGAATTACTGAAAGACGGTCGACCCCTCAAACTCCTCGTGCGTAAAAACACGGACACACGCAATATTGATGACCTCGATTGCGAGGTAGCGCATGGGGATTTGCGAGACAAGGATTCCTTAAAATCCGCCTTGACCGGATGCAAAACCCTCTATCACACTGCGGCCTACTACAGCCTTTGGAGCCGGGATAAAAAACTGATCTACGACATCAATGTCCAGGGAACCCGGAACATTCTTGAATCCGCATTGGAAATGGGTATCGAGAAAGTCGTTTACACCAGCACCGTAGGGTGCATCGGTCTTTCAGAGGATGGCACGCCCACAAATGAAGACCAACCCATGAACACCGCGACCCTTTGCAATGACTATAAACTGTCAAAGTATGAAGCGGAGCAGGTGGCCCATGAGTTGTTTGGCCGAGGACTTCCGATAGTTATCGTTAACCCGAGCACCCCGGTTGGCCCCCGGGATATCAAACCCACCCCAACAGGGAAAATAATTCTGGATTTTCTGAACCGGAAGATGCCCGCATACATTGACACGGGACTCAACCTGATTGACGTTACCGATTGCGCCCGTGGACACATCCTGGCGGAAGAAAAAGGTCGGCTCGGTGAACGGTATATTCTCGGCAACAAAAATATGTCCCTGAAAGAAATTCTTCTGGCCCTGGAAACTTTAACCGGACTCAAGGCACCGCGAATAAAAATGCCCTACTGGGTCGCTTACACCGCCGGACTGGCGTGCGAATGGGCATCGGACAATATTACCCATCAGCCTCCTTCGGTTCCTCTTGCGGGAGTGAAGATGGCAAAATATTTTATGTATTTCGACCCCTCAAAAGCAATCCGTGAGCTGGGTCTGCCACAGAATCCGGTCGAAAATGCTCTGGGGCAGGCAATACGCTGGTTTAAAGAAAATCCCATTTTAAGCTGAGCAAATGGAAACTATTTCTCTTTTATGGGGCACTGTTATCCTCAGGCCCTATGTATTCGTTTTTCTCGCGTTTTACCTGACGGTTGCCATTCTCAATATGGGCGTGGTCCGATCTCTTTTATTTACCGTACTGGCCTATGTACTGGCTTTTCTCTGCGAATACTCTTCGACACGAAACGGGTTTCCGTTTGGGCATTACAGCTATATCGAAACCACCCGCGACCAGGAATTGTGGGTCAGCAATGTGCCGTTCATGGATTCGCTGTCGTTTTCCTTTTTGATTTATGTCAGTTACACCGTTAGCCTTTTGCTCTGGGCTCCTCTTATAAGAAAGGGATGGGATATCCGCCTGGGAGACATCCAACCCCTCAAACATTCCGTCCGGGTCATTGCCTCGGCCTCCGTCCTGTGCATGCTGATGGATGTTATTATTGACCCCGCCGCCTTTTTGGGGGATCGCTGGTTTCTTGGAAAAATATATTTTTACAGGGAGGAGGGAGAATATTTCCACATTCCGCTGACTAATTTCGCGGGTTGGATTTTTGTGGCGGGATTGACCCTGTCCTGCTTTGCGGTACTGGATCGTTGGCTGGATTCAATAATCCCCTTCAACTCTCAATATCAGGTACCGGCTTTACTGGGTCCGGGATTGTACTTTGGGGTGCTGATCTTTAATCTCGGTGTGACTTTCTATATAGAGGAAATGCTATTGGGTTGTTTAGGAACCCTGATCAGCCTGGGAATTTTTGCTTTGGTCTTTTTCCGGGTCAAACGGTTTGAGGCACGGGCGGAATAACTAATATTTTTTTACATGGTTTTCGATCCCACATAAATTCCATAAGCAATCGCGGCACCAATAAGACCCATTAGGAGGTTATCCACAGCCACCGCTCCCCAGTCCGAAGGCCGTCCCCAGTTGGACCAGGGAACGATTATAATGAACAGGGAGAGAAAGCCAACTATCAAGATGCCTGCAAGTATGAATATCAGTTTTTTCTCGTCCATGGCAGGACATCCGTTCACTCAATGCATTTTGACGTTCATATAAAATCCATATACAAAAAGACCCACAGCTATAATCGCAATCCCGCTATCCAGAAGCGACTCCTCCCAGTTTGGCAGAGCGTAGTTCACCAACCATGGCACGGCGATAAACAGCACAGAGAGAATGCCTATCCCCAGCAGACTGAAAATAGCAATAATAAGCACTTTATCATTCAAAATAAATTCCTCCACTCGGCGTGGGGCCAATGTGCGCAAACTCTATCTGGCTAACAGAGAGTTGTTCTCGGCTCAACGAACCTTTGCCCAGTTTACCCCTCTGTAGAAGAGGGAGCTTCAATGGACCTCTCTTTTTTAAAGAGAGGCTGGGGATACAACCTTTATGCAATACGCGGACTAGTCGTCACGCTGGCCGCAGACTGATTGTACCAATTCTGCTCAGGGTATGAAAATATTTGCTTCCACTATTTTTATTTTCCTCTATAATTTCTGGAACAAATATCAGGCTCTGGCCGACTTCTCACAAAAGCCCTCAAAACTTGCTTCAATCTAATTAATCCAGGGCTCTGCAACTGTCCAGCAAAGAAAAAAACTGGGATTCTGAATGAAAAATCGCTTGCGAAAAAATAAAACGGTTCGTCCCCTAACTGACGAAACAGACAAAGCCATGAAAATTGCTATTTGCATATTTCTGGTGGTAGCAACGCTTGCTGTTTATTGGCAAATTCAAGACCATGAGTTTCTTTATTTTGATGACAACCAATATGTAACGGATAACTTGAATGTGAAAACTGGATTTACCAGGGAAAGTATTGTCTGGGCATTTACCACATCACATGCTGCCAACTGGCATCCGGTAACCTGGTTGTCGCACATACTGGATTATCAACTTTATGGATTACACCCCAAGGGTCATTTACTCACTAATTTGTTGATTCACATAGCAAATGCCCTATTACTTTTTACGGTTCTCCTTCGAATGACGGGAGCATTATGGCAGAGCGGTTTTGTCGCGGCACTATTTGCGCTTCATCCTTTCAATGTAGAATCTGTTGCATGGGCAGCGGAACGCAAAAATGTATTGAGCACTTTGTTTTGGTTGCTAACCACATGGGCTTATATCCGCTATACAGAAAAGCCAACTGTAAAAAAATATGGCTGGGTAGCCCTGTTCCTGGCCTTGGGCTTGATGTCTAAACCCATGCTGGTCACATTACCTTTTGTGCTTCTTTTGCTGGACTATTGGCCGTTGAAGCGGTGGAAAGCTGACGACCAAGTCGGAGCCTCCCCCCCCAGGCAATCACAAAACCAGACTTCCTTATCATTCTTGATTTTGGAAAAAGTTCCCCTGTTAGCACTAGCTGTGGGCTCTAGCATTACAACATTTATAGTTCAAAGAGCAGGCGGCGCGGTACAGTCAGCAGATGTATTCCCATTACAAGAGCGTGTTATAAACGCCTTTGTTTCATATCTTTCATACCTGCAAAAGACGGTATGGCCCAGCGGACTATCGGTTTTCTACGCTCACCCTGGAAATGCGTTACCGGTCTGGAAAGGACTTGTGTCTGCGGCTTTGCTTGTGGTTTTCACTGCGTGGGTAATTCGAGTGGCCCGTAGATTGCCTTATCTCGCGGTGGGCTGGTTTTGGTATTTGGGAACTCTGATACCTGTAATTGGTGTTGTACAAGTCGGGGCTCAGGCCATGGCAGACCGCTATGCCTATGTACCTCTCATTGGAATATTCATTATCGCCGCGTGGGGGTTGCCCGATTTCCTCGCCACGTGGAACCAAAGGGAAAAGACTCCTGTCCTTTTTGCAGGACTTCTGGCTCCCCTCATGGTTGTTACGTGGATGCAAGTGAATCACTGGAAGAACGGTATTACTCTCTTTCAACATACCATTAGCGTAACGCACGACAAATATCGAGAATTTGCCAGGGCACACAATAACCTTGGAATTGCCCTGAAAAAAAAAGGGAGACTTATTGAGGCCATCACTCAATATAAAACTGCAATAAAGGTTAATCCTGATTTCTCCAAGCCCTACAACAACCTCGGGAATATTTCAATGATCACAAAAAATTTTGACGAGGCCATCCGTTACTACAAAGAATCAATTAGAATAAGCCCTGACTACGCCAATGCCTACAGCAATCTTGGAACAGTTTTGCTTCAAAAAGGAGAAAAGGAAGAAGCCGTTGTTTACTTAAGAGATGCCATCAGGATAAATCCTGACCTGAATCAGGCCCGTACCAACCTTGGAACAATTCTATCTCAAATAGGAGAGAAGGAAGAAGCCATTGTTCACCTCAGAGAGGCAGTTAAAATAAATCCTGATCTTGCCCTTGGGCATTTTAGTCTCGGAAATGTTCTTTTTCAAACAGGAGAGACGGAAGAAGCGATCACTCACTATCGAGAAGCTGTAAGGATTAAACCTGATTATCTTCTGTTCCGAAAGATTCTTGAAGAAGTCCTGCGCCGAACCAAAGGATAAAGACATTGCAGTTTGCCAGCAGAGGCTCTCTGTGCATTCTGTTTGAGGAAGGAAAAAAATATGGGTCGTAACAGCGAAAAACTTAATCATCCTCGCGTTGAGGCTTTGATCCGGGAACTTTCACAACTGATGGGCTCTGGTGCCAAAACGGGAATGTTTGAGGAAATGTTTGCCGACCTTGCGCTTATAGGAAGAGAAAACCCGGATCTTGGTGATCATAAGCTGATCCATAAGACGCTACAGGAATTGCGTGAATCCCTAACCCTGTTTTTTCCACTTCGTGGCAAGCGCAAGGTCGCGGTTTTTGGTTCCAGCAGAGTTAGCGATTCCCACCCCAATTATAAACTGGCAATGGAACTTGCACAGGGGCTGGTCCATCAGGGTTTTCAGGTCATAACCGGGGCAGGAGGAGGAATTATGGAGGCGGCAAACCGAGGCGCGGGACGGAAGGAAAGCTTCGGGCTAAATATCAAACTGCCTTCGGAGCAATCGGCCAATTCGTATATTGATAACGACCCCCACCTTATGGAATTTAAGTATTTTTTTACCCGCAAACTTATGTTCATCAAGGAATCTTCTGCTACCGTCCTGCTACCAGGAGGACTTGGAACTCTGGACGAGGGATTCGAGAACCTCACGCTGTTTCAAACCGGAAAGTGCATGCCCCGTCCTATTGTCCTCCTGGACCATGAGAATGACAACTACTGGGACCGTTGCATGGACTTTATAAGTTCGGTTATGGTTGAACAGGGCTACGCCTGCAAAAATGACTTGAGCCTTGTGTACAGAGCCCGCTCGGCCCAGGAGGCTGTAGACCGGATTCTCAACTATTATAAAGTCTTCCACTCCCTTCGCTATGTCGGAGGCCTGACCGTGCTGAGGCTCACCAAGCCCCTGCATCCTGATCTTGTTAAAGGATTAAACACAGAATTTCAGGATATTATTGTGAAAGGCTCTCTGCAGTCCACTCCACCCCATAAGCAGGAACTACGGAATAATGAATATCCCGAACTACCCCGGCTGTCCTTCCACTTTGACAAATCTTCATTTGGCAGGCTCAATCAATTGATTGAAGCCATCAACCAAGCTTAGCCCCTCTAAAGTTATAAAATATCACACACTTCCAGGCGTAATATGTAATATTTCATCTATTTTTTTAGATAGATAAAATATTACAACAATTTAATGCACCGCAAGCTCCTTGTTTACACACACTTAGAAATAATAGCCTTTTATCAACCACTTTTGGCCCGTATATTGCTTATTATAGTTGTAGAAGTGCAGATCAACAATTAGTTAAGTTCAGGTGAGAGCGATGAGTCTAAGAAAAAATTTGAGCAAAGGCGAAATCATTTTCCACGAAGGCAACCCAAGTAGTAATGCTTATATAGTCGGCCTGGGCTCCATAGAGATCGTTGAAAATACGGAGAATGGACAGAAAGTAATGGGAGTGCTAGGCGAGAACGAAATTTTTGGGGAAATGGGTCTGATTGATGGCTTGCCGCGTTCAGCCACGGCACGGGCTTTGGAAGACTCGGTGGTTTACGTCTTGACCCCCCAAACCTTTGACACCATGGTCCAGGAAAACCCGGAAGCCCTGCTACCCATCTTGAAGATTCTGATCAGCAGGTTAAGAGAAACGATGAAGCATCTGAAGCTGGGGTACAAATTTTCAGCAAAAACAGATGCCATACCATTTGACAGCTTTGAATGAGGACAAACTTTTTATTTAACTAAGAGGACGGTGAGTTTCCATGAAAAAGGTTCATTACAAAAAATATGATTTGATCTTCACCGAAGGCAATCCGGGCGACTGTGCCTACATGATTGACAAGGGAAGGGTCGCGATTATATCGGGGAAAAATATTCATGGAAAGCACAAGGTCCTGGCTATATTGGATACGAATGCCATTTTCGGAGAAATGGCCTTGATTGATGAGGAAGTTCGCACCGCCACGGCATTTGCTCTTGAAGACTGCCAGTTGTCAGTCATTGCCCCGAAGACGCTTCACTATTTAATTGAGAACGAACCTTTGACACTAAGTCCGCTTCTGGGGGTTTTGTCGCAACGATTGCGTCAAACCACAAAATTATTAAAGGATAAACTGAAAGACCCGAAATCCCAGAATGGCAACACATTGGCAGTGCCCTCGGGGAAAGGTTAGGTCATCATGGATAATCACTTTATAACTTTTAATAAAGATGAAATCATCTTTCTGGAAGGCCAATCCAGCGACTGCGCCTATATCATTGAATCCGGCAAGGTCGGGATCTACAGGGAAGACTCCCTGGGCAACCGGTTTCTTGTCCGCGAACTGGGCAACAAGGAACTGTTTGGAGAAATGAGCCTGATCGATAAATACCCCCGGTCGGCAACGGCTATCGCCCTGAAAAATACTCGATGTATGATCGTCGAAAGGTCCCGGTTCGATTACATGACAAAATTCCACCCGCATTTCACGGTCAGCCTGATTAAATCGCTAACGGAAAGACTGAGAGCCACAATAGCCAGGTTAAACAAGGCTGAGCCTTCGAGGAAAGGTGGCTTGGCAATTAAAACCACAGTATCCGATTATTACGACATAAAAGGAGGATAGCAATATGGAAACTCTATGCTTTGAGTCTGGAGAAGTGGTATTCGAGGCAGGCAGTTCAAGTGATTGCGCTTACCTCGTTGAAGAAGGCCAGTTTGAAGTGTCCACACTCTGCAATGGAAAAAAGCAGGTCATAGGCACTCTCAAGGAAAAAGATATTTTCGGAGAAATGGGGATTATTGACAACCAACCCCGGTCAGCAACCGTTATCGCCCTGGAAAAAAGTAAAGTATCCCTGATTACCCAGGAATGTTTTCACTCCATGGAGACAACCAATCCCGAGGCCCTTATGCCCCTCTTACGAGTACTTTCAACACGCATCCGCGAATCCTTCAAGCTGTTAAACCTACAGAACCCTTCTGCCTGATATTCCAAACAACCTCAAGATCACCCTAAACTCACAACCCATGTGTTTACAAGGGGTTATATTTCATATAAAATATACTTGGATTATGGGTCAAGTTTGTTTCCGTAAAAACCGTTTTATTAGTTGAGAACCCCATTTATTAAACGGTTCGGCCCTGGTTCGTGAGTTGATTTTGTATAATGGTTACAAAGAATCCCGAACGTATCTGGCTGGCTCAGAGATGATTTTTCATCACGTGTCTATTTGAAAGACCCCCAAGTGAATGAAAACCCTTAGTCCTTTCAAATCCCAGACACTACCACAAAGAGAGCCCGCAGTTATTCAAGAGGATGATACAGCGAAAACCTTTTCGTGCCAGGAGCCCTTGATCAAACAACCTAAAATCCTGATCATCATTCCGGCCTACAATGAGGGAAAAAATATAGGTGCGGTTCTTAATGGCATCCAAAAACAGTCACCAGGAATTCCCATATTGGTGATCAATGATGGTTCTTCAGACAACACAGAAAAAGTAGCTCTGGAACACAACGCCGAAGTCATTTCCCTGCCTTATAATTCAGGCTATGGGGTCGCACTGCAAACGGGATTTTTATATGCCGTAAAAAATAATTTTTCCATCGTGGTACAAATGGATTCCGATGGTCAGCATGATCCGGCAAATATTAAAGATCTGCTCGAAGAAGTCCAAAAGGAAAACCGCGATGTGGTAATCGGCTCCCGTTTTCTGAACAGGGCCTCCTATAAAACTTCCCTGGCTCGCCATGCAGGAATGTTGTTATTTGGCAACATCGCTTCTCTTTTTTGCGGACAAAAGGTAACCGACCCCACTTCAGGATTTCAGGCGTTGAAGAGACGAGCCATTGAGTTTATCGCAAGCGACAACTATCCCCCGGATTATCCAGATGCGGACTTTATCATTTTGATGAACCGCTGTGGATTTAAAATAAAAGAGGTCCCGGTAACCATGCACGCCAGCCCAAATAAAGAATCCATGCACCATGGGCACAAAACGATTTACTATGTTTTTAAAATGTTTCTTTCCATTTTTGTAACCCTTTTAAGAAAATCCCCAAAGAGGTAACCCATGCCCCCCCGAATTCAAATAATCTCAATTTTGATATGTGTGTTTCTGGTCGCATACGTTTTTGAACTGGTTCGAAGAAAGCACTTGAGCGAAGAATACTCAATGGGCTGGCTGGTCACCGGAACCTTAATGCTTATCCTTTCAGTTTCAGAAGGTGCTTTGACGTGGGTTTCGGGGCTGGTAGGAGCCACTTTATTTACCTCCACGTTATTCTTTTTCGGGCTCTTATTTCTCATGGTCATTTGCCTGCACTTTTCTATTCGCATTTCCGCCTTGACCAAGCAAATGCGCACCCTGACGCAACATGTTGGTATTTTGGATCACGAAAAGAAAGCACTGGAAAAGAAAATTCATCAACCCCCCTGGCAAACAGGCTCTTCCAGTCTGGAGCAGATTTGAAAGTCTTACGCACCATAGAAACCTTTTTACCCTATATTTGCGGCCCGACTAATCAGGCTTTTCAAATCTCCAACCGTCTTGAAGAAAGAGGCATTCACTCCCCGGTTTTTACCACCTACTCCGATGTTGATCCCGGCCTTGCTCATCATGAAAAATATGAGCGAGTAAACGTGTTCAGGTTTCCTCACCAGTTTAAAATCATGCGTTACTGCGTGAGTGCGGGCATGCTTTCTTATTTCAAGGATTTTGATATCTTACACAGCCATAATTACCGCAATTTTCAAACCGACAGCGGTTTTTTTTTGCACTCTTAAAGAGCAAACCTTTCATCTTAAATACCCACGGCTCCCTTCTCGGATTCAAAAACTATCTCCCCTCTTTTTTTCAGCGAATTCCTTATCATGCTTACGATTGGGTAACATTTAAAACTTCCGCAAAAAGAGCCCAAGCCATCATCGTTTCCTCAAAATTTGAATATGAAGATGCATTGGAATTTGGAATCTCTAAAGATAAAATTCACGTCATTCCAATGGGTGCCAAGGTAGACAATATCCTTAAGGAGAAAATGTCTACTGACACTCTGCAACTCCTGTTTGTCGGTCGGATCGCCAGGGTAAGACGCCTCGAACTGTTATTGCAGGCAGTTGAAAAGTTAACCATCCCCTTCCATTTAACCATCGCCGGAGGAGAAGAGAAAACCAGCAGTGTCACACGATCCGGTTACATAAAAGAATTAAAAGAACTCACAGAAAAGCTCAACTTAAACAGCAAAGTAACTTTTACCGGAAGGAAGTCTCAGGAAGAATTAAAGACGCTTTATGAAATGGCGGATTTGTTCGTATATCCTTCAGAATTCGAAAATTTTGGACAACCACTCATCGAGGCCGGGGCCCACGGCCTGCCGATTATTGCCACTCCGGTGGGTATAGCCCGGGATATCGTCATTGAAGGAGAAACAGGCTATCTGACATCTTCCGATCCAAAGGCAATCAGCGACCGCATTCATTTATTACAGGATGACAAGCTAAGAAAGCAAATGGGAATTAAAATTAAAAGCCTTATCAAGGAAAAATTTGACTGGGGAAATATCATGAGCCAATATATCAACCTTTATAACTCCTTATGATATTTTTTCATGCCCAAAGCGTTCGACCCCTATTCTAAAAATTATAACAATCATGTAAATGATGTCCTTCGCATTACGGGGTATGACGCAAGCAGCCTGATAAAGGCCAAGCTGTTAAAACTTCAAGAACTCTTCCCTGATTTAGTCCAGTGCCATTTCAACCTGCTGGACTTTGGATGCGGGATAGGGAATTTATATGAATCGGCTAAACAGTTTTTTCCACACGTGTCATACACAGGTGTTGACAAGTCTGAGGAATCCATTAATCAAGCTCGATCCCATTTCTCAGAAAGCTCAATCTTTCATAATCTCCACTCTGAAAACTGGAAACTCACACAGTACGACCTGATTTTCTCTGCTGGAGTTTTTCACCATATTCCTCATGATGAGCATAAGAATATTTTAAAAGATCTCTCCGTTCTTCTTAAACCCGGGGGGAAAATAGCAATCTGGGAACACAATCCCATAAATCCTTTCACAAAAAAAATAGTCAACGATTGTATTTTTGATCGGGATGCGGTTTTAATTTACCCAGGCTGGATGAAAAAAAATATGCTGGAAGTTTCGCTTTCAAATATCCAAGTGACCTACACCACTTTTTTTCCAAAGGCCCTGGCATATTTAAATGTTCTCGACCCTTATTTAGGCTGGCTCCCGCTAGGCGGTCAATTTGTAATCACTGGGGAAAAAATAGAATAGTCCGGAAGTTTTTCCTACAAATACTCTCTCAAGCCCTCTTCCAGTTTTCGGGGGGAATAAGAAAGCGACGTTGCGGTCTGGCTAATACCTTGATCCTTCCCGCATAATAAACGGGAAATTTGATCCGGTGTAAAAGAACCAAGTTTCACTAATGACGCCAGCGATACTGCCAACCCGGCAATCCAGACGGGAATAAATATCTTATTCCTGCGCAATCCCAAATAGCGTGACAATCGATCTATTACTTCTCCAAATGGCATTATTTCCGGACCGCATAAATTTAATTTCCGGCTTGTCAAATTGGGGTTCATCACTACCTGCGCCATTGCCTCCACCACATCATCAATATAAACCGGGCTCAAGCAGTAAGAGCCATTTCCGATAACAGGAATGTATTTTAAATTCTTGACCCAGGAAATCAGGTTGCCAATTCCTTCTTTCATCTCGGGCCCATAGACTTCTGAGGGTCTTAAAATAATCCATTGAAGCCCTGAATCGCAAACCAGTTCCTCTGACTCCAGTTTGCTCAAACCATAGGCCCCGCCATCTCCAACGGCGGCAGCGGAACTGACAAAAATAAACCTTCGGACATCATTCTTCTTGCAAGCGTCTATAAGGTTTCGAGTCCCCTCTCGATTCACTTGGAAATATTCAGCATTGTTGCAGGAGTGCGTCAGTGCTGCCAAATGCAGGACCCCATCCATCCCATGGCATGCACGGTCCAAAGATTCCAAGTCCGTCATGTCTCCGGAAACAGTCTCGCACGATTCCATTCTGACTGGAGAACGATGCTCCAGAAGACGGAACGAGAACTTCCCTCTTTCGAGCAACAAGGCCACCAACCTGGAGGCCAAAGCACTCGATGCACCTGTGATCAAAAGTTTCATTCAGGCATCTCCAGAGAATCTCTGTTTACAGGGTATTACTTCGCCCCAAACTCTTTAATGCGATACCAGATCAGGTTTGCTAAAAATTCCAGAATGGCGAGGGGTTTTACAAAAGAAGGACGAGAATCAATACTGTGAAAAGTGGTTTCTATTTCTCCAATCCCCATTTTCAAGCGCCGGGCTATTATCATGATTTCAGCATCAATAAACCAACCGTTGGATTCCAGGTTCATCTTCTGATATAGTTCCCGCGTCATTATTTTAGGTTTGGAGTTTATATCCCAGGCATTAATCCCCGGAAACATCATTTTAAATAGCAGGTTGTAAACGGTAGATATGGACATTCGATACAAACCATCGCTCCTTTTGATCCGAACTGTTTTGACGAGATCGTATCCCTTCTCAACCATAAGATTATAAACACGGATCACATCCGTGCATGGCATTTGCCCATCTCCGTCAATAACAGCTATTTTTTTTCCCGTTGCGGCCCGTAGGCCAGACTTCATATCCCACCCCATCATGCCTTCTTTAACGTGAACCACCGGTTTTATGCGCGGATTGCCGTCTGAAATCCTCTGAACTACTTTCGCCGTCTGATCACCCGTTCCCTCAAAATAATTACCGACAAGGATGATCTCCCAGCCTATCTTCTCCTCGTCCAGCGAAGTGACCAGAGAGGCCACAAACCCTTCAATCGTGGAAGCGCTTCGATAGGCTAATACAACCACTGAAATGTCAGGACTCTCCATTTCACAACCCAATTAAGGCTAATATCAAATCCTCAAATGCCGATAAATCCTAGTAGGCAAAAAGGATCATACCATAGGGATTACTCGGAGCTAACCGCATTATCTTCCGGCCATGAAAGATCAAATATCCACAGCAACCAAACTTTTATATCCGGGGCACACCCCTCTCAAGTATAATAGAGTGGATCTAACCGGATTTCTTCAACGGTTTTCCAAAGTGGCCCTCATCCAAAATTTCCTAAAAACCCATCTTGCCTTAATTTTTCTCATTCCCTTTGCGTTTCTTCTGATTTTCACAGGACTGGACGACACTGTGTTACAGGTGGATGAAGGTGCTGACACCTTCATATCCACCACGATTCTTAAATATGGCTATCCAAAACATTCCGATGGCACCCACTACACGATGCGCGAAGGAGATGCTTTTGGTGGTATCTTTCTGTATCGGACCTGGGCTCCTTACTACCTTCAATCCATTTCGCTCCAGTTATTTGGGCAAAACACCTTTTCGGCCAGGCTTCCCTTTGCGCTTCTAGGAGTTTTTTCAATTTGGAGCCTTTACAGTTTTACTTTACGATGGACCAACCGGAAAACTATCGCCTTCATGGCATCCCTGTTACTCGCAACTTCTGTTCCTGCCCTGCTCTATTTTCGCACTGCACGCTACATTGCCATTCCCATACTGCTGACTCCGCTTTTACTGAGATTCTATATCACCATTTTTGACAAAGCAAAGTGGAATCCCGTACCCCTTACATTAGTATCGATCATTTATTTCCACACCATGTACGTTGAGTTCGCCGGAGTAATAATGGGAATGCTGATCCACCTGTATATTTTCAGGAACCGTGTCACAAACAGCAACCTGACTAAAGTAACGGGGTCGGCAATTATTACAGGCCTGCTCTGTCTTCCATGGCTGGTCACCATTCCTGCCTTGATGAGCAAGCTATCCGGGTTTTATACTTCCGCCAGCTCATTGATTGACACATCGTGGTGGCGTTTTCCTAAGCATTTCTTCGCGTTTTTATTCCAGATTAATAATTATATTTTTCCTTTTATTCTTGCGCCCTTTTTATTCATTTTATTTTTGAAGAATCAGCGGTTTCAGGTTTCTCTTCTGTTGCTCTGTTCCATGTCGGTTCTCATCACTGCTTCTCTACACTCGATTCCGCTCATGCAATATATCGCCGCCTGCATTCCCATATTATTTATTCTTCTAGCCATGGTGGTGTTTCATTTATTTGAGAAATCTGTTGCCTGGCAATCCATTCTCCTGTTGGTTCTAATTTTCACAAATCTTGTTCACGTAGGCCCCCTTCTTCCTTTGAAACAAATAGTCAGAAATAACCCCGACAAATTTAAGGCAACTGATTACAGCCAGAATGCCGCCAAGACTTTCCTGAGGGAAACGAATCTGAATTCCGTATTTTATCTATACTTTCAGGAACTGGCCCATCGCTACCAGGGACCTCTGGATGAATTGGTACGATTTTTCGAAACGCATGGGAAAAAAGGGGAAACATGCTATATTGATAACGAATCGGAAACTTTGGCTTTGCTAACAGAGCTGAAGATGATCCATGACAAAGACCTGAATTTCCGAAGTCGGCCTGACTGGATTGTTCTGAGGGGAAACCAGAGAAATCCTCATCCCAACGAAGTTATTCTAGAGCTAAAGGAAAAGCTCAATACTATTTTTTCCGCCGCTAATTATGAGAAAATTGTTCTAAACGCTCCGGTTAAACGAATCAATAATTCTTACGATATTCAAATACACCGGTTTCGATCGCCCACCTCGTCCGAGAGAGTCCATGTTTACCGGCGCATTGCTGAAAAACAGGGCTAATCATCCATCGTGAAACTCATCATCCAAATTCCCTGCCTGAACGAAGAGGCCTCCCTCCCCATCACACTTAAGGATCTGCCCGAGAAAATTGACGGCATTGACTGCATTGAAACACTTGTGATTGATGATGGCAGTACTGACAAAACGGTGGAGGTCGCACAGAAACACAACGTCAATCATATTTTAAAATTTACCAACAATAAGGGTCTGGCAAAAGCATTTATATACGGCATGAACCATGCTCTTAAACTGGGAGCAGATATCATCGTCAATACCGATGCCGACAACCAGTACTTTGGTGGGGATATTGCAAAACTCATACAGCCTATCCTGAATAAGAAGGCCGATATCGTGATCGGCAATAGGCAAGTCGAAACCATTCGCCACTTTTCACCAATTAAAATATTTTTGCAGAAATTTGGCAGTTGGATAGTGGGACAACTTTCCGGGACGGCCATCCCCGATGCAACCAGTGGGTTTCGCGCCTACAGCAGGGAGGCCGCGCTTCAAATGAATGTCGTCTCCGACTTTACCTACACCGTTGAAACCATAATCAGCGCAGGAAAAAAGAATCTGGCTATTGAGCATATCCCGGTCCGAACCAACAAAAAATTGCGCGAGTCGAGGTTGTTCCCCAGCATCCAGATTTATCTGCGCCGGTCCCTAGTCACCATGCTCAAAGTTTATTCGATGCACCGCCCCTTGAAACTTTTCAGCATTGCCGGGGGCACCACATTCCTGCTGGGCTTCGCCATTGGTTGCAGGTACCTCTTTTTCTTTATACAAGGACAAACCGAAGGGCATATCCAATCGCTGATCTTATCCGCCATTCTACTTATTGTCGGGTTTCAAGTTATTATGATGGGAATTTCCGCTGAACTCATCGCCGTGAACCGGCAACTTCTGGAAGATATCCAAGTAAGAATCAAAAAGGGCGAGATGGATAAATAAGCCACGTTGTCTCCCTTGCCTCAAATTGACAAACCCTCATGACAGATAATTCTTCCGGCAAACTTCGAGTTCTTGTTATCGCAACCACTTTCCCAAAATGGGAAAATGATCAGGAGCCCCGTTTTGTCCATGACCTTTGCCAAAACCTTTCCGATGAGATTGACATCCAGGTTCTTGCCCCGCACGCTCCGGGAGCCAAAGAACGGGAAACCTGGGGCAAAATGGAAATCATTCGCTTTCCCTACTTCTACCCCAGGCACCTGCAAAATCTTTGCTACGACGGAGGAATTATTCCAAAACTCAAATCCAGCTGGCTTGCCCGGTTGCAACTCCCTTTTTTTCTGATCATTCTGTTTTTTCGTCTGATTAAGATAACCGGAGAAACCCGATTTGACCTCATCCATTGTCACTGGCTGATTCCCCAAGGATTTTTCTGTGGCCTGATAAAACTCCTCAGGGGCATCCCCTATCTCCTTACCGCCCACGGCGGGGATGTCTATTCTTTCAAAGGACTACCTGTGGTCCCAAGCCTGATCAAGTTTGCGCTGAAACATTCAACGCTTTGCACCGTAAACAGTCAGGCCACCCGAAATCAGGTTTTAAAGTCTTTTAAGAAAACCACCGTTGAGGTTGTCCCAATGGGAGTGAATTTGGGACAATTCCATCCGGACAACTATAATGAGAAAATCAAAGACTCAATTGGAAAAGAAAACCTCTTATTGCTGGGAGTTGGACGACTAGCCGAAAAAAAGGGATTCAAATATTTGGTTGAAGCCATGCCTCTTATTCTCAAAGAAATACCCTCAGCCAGGCTGGCTATTATTGGTTTTGGTCCGCAGAAAACCCAATTGGAAAAACGTATTCGAGAACTCAACCTGACATCCTCCGTTTTCTTAACCGATGGAAAAGCCGGAAAAGAACTCCGGGACTGGTTCGCTACAGCCGATATTTTTATCGGCCCTTCCGTTGTCACCCCCGATGGGGACACCGAAGGACAAGGAGTCGTCTTCCTGGAAGCCATGGCTTCCGGAACACCGGTTATCGCATCCGATGTGGGTGGGATCAAAGATGTTGTCCGTGATGGATTTAGCGGCCTGCTTATTCCCGAAAAAAATCCCCAGGCCATTGCCGACAAAGTGTTAACACTGACCCAAGACAAACCTCTAAGAGAACAACTGGTCAAAAATGCTCTGGAGTTGGTACGCGCTGACTATTCATGGGAACAATCAGGCCGAAACTTTCTAAAAATTTACCAGCAATGCATCGAAAAAAACAGATGAATTTAAATTTTCTTCAGCACTCAATATGTCTTCAAGACTGAACAATCTTTTCAAATTAGCGGTCACAGGGATACTGATTTTTCTGCTGGGCTCGCAGGTCGCCAAACACCGGGATGATCTGCTTGCCCTGAGAGAAATTTCCGCAGGGCAGTTTTTTCTTATCACTGCAGTTGTTATCGCATCAATTATTACCAACGCCTCAAAATTAAAAGCCCTGGCCGGGTCATATAATATCCAACTTAAAAACAGCGAGGTCCTTGGCCTCTCCTCCATCACCACATCCCTCAACAACTTTTTCTTCAAAGCGGGCTCTCTTTTCACCTCGAATTATTTGAAACGACGCTATGAGTTCCCCTTCATGTCTTTTGCAGGCTCCCAGGGTGCCGATCATTTGATTTCTTTTTTCGTCAACGCCCTGTGCGGCCTGATAGTATCCGCAACCCTCATGGTCTCACATAAGGGGGCCTTTATTCCCTTAACCCTTGGTTACTTTTCAGTGGCGACGTTACTGATTCTAGTTTTTTCCAAAACTTTAGACTTACAGCATCGATCAAACAAATTCCTTAATGCGCTGATCCGGGCTATCAATTCACTTTACCGGATACTGAAAAACAAGAAGCTGTTCTATCTTCTTTGTGCTCACAACACCTTCCTTGTCGGCTTGGGTGCCCTGAGGTTTTTCCTTGTCTGCAAGGCCCTGGCCCTCAACATTCCCTTCGGATATTGCCTGCTCTTTGTCACTCTGCTGCCCTTCGTCTCCGCCATTCCCATTATTCACAGCGACATCGGAACCCGCGAGTTGATCATCGGAATGTACTCCCAGCTACTGGGTGCAGGTTTTCAGACCGGGATGTTGGCTACCCTTCTAGATCGGTGTTTCATTTTAATCTGCGCCATTATCATTTCCCTATGTTTCCGCAACCTTTTTACCGGCACAGGAACAACACGCCCTACAACTCCCTGATCTGTTGTCTATTCAATTTTTACCGATTCGGCAAATCCCGAACCCTTGCTCTCCCAAATGCTTCACCGGTCGTTTTTCGCATAACCCTTTTCCCCACCGCTCATTAAACACTACATAGGCATTCTTCAAGCTGAAAGCCTGTGAAAGTTTTTTATCGAATCCTTCGTCCCCTGAAAAGTAGATCTTGCGCGGATATAACGTCTGAATCACAGCCGAACGGGGCGAACCAAACTCCCAATCATCCGGAGGTAGAAGAAGAAGTGATTCCTCACTTGCTATCTCCCGCACCTGCTTCATTATCCGGTAGGTATTGATGTATTGGTTGGGCATGTCAAGCGGTCCTGAAGATTCCCACAATGCATCCCGGTGCTCCTGAAAATGACCGGTTATAAAATGTGCGCGTGGAATAATAAAAATCCGAACAATGACAACCAGATTAAGAAACACCACTCCCCATATCACATTCTGCACCCACTTTTTTTTAGACATCGTCAAACCCTCGCCGAACAGCAGGAATACTGGCAATAAAAAACAGGAGGAGAGGATACATCGACAACACCCCTCGGGTATCGGAAAGGTTAACCAAGTTGCCAGGGTGGATAAACGTGGCACTGACATATTCCCCAAAAGTTCCCCACTTCGGAGGGGAATAGGAAAAGATGGCAAAATGAATAAGCGGATAGAATACCAGGAACAGGCCAAATAATTTATTGAGGCGGGGGATATTTTTTAGCCTGCTAAGAAAAATAAAAACCGCAAGAAACGCTGTAAACAGATAGAAACCATGTATGGTCAAGGATCTGTAAAACGTGATGGCGAGCTTTTTCCAGCCCGGGACCAGCCCTGAATTATCCATAGAAATGAAAATAATAAACACTATTCCTGCCAAAATTCCTGCCTTGATTAATGTGGAAACCTGCAACTTCCAGCTTCCAACTATAAACGCCAGAACAATAATCCAGGCAAACACACCGGCAAGCCCTACCAGCTTAACGCTTCCCGAGATAGAAAAATCGAAAGAGGCCAGATTCAAAAACCAGATGGTCGGGAAAGTCAGTAGTGGGAGAAAAAAGAGCAGGAATGCTTTTCGGTCTCTTCCTCCATCCTTCGCGCCTTCAGCGCAAAGGGTCAGCGCGATGGGAATCAGGCAGTAGAGCAAAAACTCCAGGCGAACCCAGGTGGATAAGCCAAAAAACAGGCCGCTCAAAAAAGCCAGTGTCCGGCGTCTTGCCTTTTCCTGATCCACGCCTTCCATCCAGAAAAACCAGTACAGAGCCCCTGCCGAATAAAACACAGCAGCACATAAATCCAGAAAAGGCAGGACTCCATGCCACCAGATATACGGGGTCGTTCCCAACACAAGCGTCAGCATGGCGGCCATTTTGGAGTTCCCGGTGAACTCCCGCACCCGGCAATAAAAAATAATGTTCAGTGCCAGGTAAAAAAACGGAAAAATCATTCGCATAGACTCAATGCCAAAAGCAATGAGCCAGGAAAACAAAAGTGGCACAAAAGGCGGATACTGCCTGAGCTGGGGCACGATCCATTCTGAATCGAACCGGACCTCATGCAAAAAAGATAAACCTTTAACCTGATACCAAGCGGCGTCCGATTCTGTGATAGGAAAAAACCAGGCATTCACCAGACTGAACAAAAAAAGTGCCCCAATCAGCAGGCAAGCCAAAACTGTTGTCCATTCCGCAGCTGGCGAGGATACAACAGGAGCAGACTCCGTCACAGATCGAGTCAGCAATAATGTCAGGATAAGCACCAATACAACAGCCCCGATCTGGATGCTCGCATAAGGGCGAACTCCCACCCGAATCAGGAAAAACAGAATCAAGCTCTTCAATCCCAACGCAAACAGAAGTGCCAGGGCCAGTTTTTCTGCCAGCGTGAAAACGGCTTTTAACGCACCCACCATGCGGTAGCCAGTGATTCCCAGTAATCCCAAATCAATCCAAATCATCAGAAGGGTTTTTTAGAGTTTTGTAAGGTGAGCGACCAATTCAGCCATTAACAGGATTGATAAATAAAAAAATCAATGGAGGGTTCCCTGCCTTCCGGTTGGTTCTGAGGTATTCTGCTCTTAATAACTTCTTTTAGTTCCCAGGTTGGAAACCACTCCGCAATGTCACGCGTAAATTTTCTATGCAGCATATGCCGGGAATGCAACAAACTGTTTACTTCCTCATCTGACGAATAAATTACAACGTATTTTTTGGAAGAATTAAAAACATTCTCAAGGTATTTACGGTACACATCATCTTCGACAAGGTGAAAAATGACATCCAGAGAAAGGACCAGTTCGGCCGCAAAATCTTCACAGTTTGTTTCAAACTCAGCAGGATCGTATAAAGAAAAACGTTTTGACGGGTCATTTGCGAACAAAGCCGCACAGCGTTTTACCGCTTGCTCAGTTATATCCAGCCCCAGATATTGAGGATAATCAGCATATGTCAGTTGATTCCCATCCCCGCACCCATATTCAGTAATAGAACTGATGTGATTGTCTCGGACAAACTTATTTAATACTTCGGCTTTGAATTCGGCGTTTTTTCCATAGGAACCTTTTCCTGAGTTTCCTCCAGTCGCATAGCGTTTCTGCCAGTAGTTTTTAGAACCGGGAAAGACAATTTGCCAAAGGCGAATGAAGAATTGGACCAGCACAGAAGGTCTGGGGTATTCTTCAGGAGATTTCTCTAACATTAATTTCCTTTCGGTAACAAGATAAGAAGCCTTGGGAAGACCTAACGGAAACGGGGTTTATTATTTTGTGGTGAGGGTCTGCGTTTCCATGCTTCCTCGAAAAGCATCTTCAGCTTCCTTCTGAAATCGTTCAAGATGAGGCATATGCCTTCGGGAAAAGTGAAATACACAAAGCTGTTTCACACCGGCTTCTCGCGCCAGGATCCCAGCCTGCCGGGAAGTCAAATGACATCTTTCCTGACCTCTCGCTTCTTCGTCAGCCAGAAAAGGCGATTCACAGAAAAAGACATCAGCCGATTCTACCAGTTCCACAATCTTCTTTCTATTGCGATCGTTAAAAACTGTATCCACCACATAACCAATTTTTTGCCCCGGAAAGACCTCGACCAAATCGCTCTTAAGCTGGCCCAGGGGAATATCTTGAGAACCTTCCGAGCCTGCAGGCTCCCTAAGCGGTACCGCTATGAGTGTGGAGTCCGAATCACTTCTCAATACACTCTGCTTCAATTCATTCAGCCAAGGCCCAGGTTCGGCCTTCATGGACTGCAATTTGTCTTTGTTGATATTAATATGAGGCTTTTCTTGTAGCGCAAACCCCAGGCAGGGCACCCGATGTTCCAGTATCGCCGTGCGAACAGAGAAAGCAGGATTGTCAATAATCAGCCCACCCTTCTCAAAAGGCTCTTGTCTTTCGTCACAAAGTTTAAACCTGTCGATCGCTCGAAAGGTGCCTTTCAGCAAATCACTTTGGCGTACTTCAACTACTTCTATGGTGAGAGATTCAGAATACAGTTCAACCAGATTCCAGGTGAACCCGGCCAACTTGCCTGCCACATTTTGAATAATATTTTCCGGACCGAAAATTGTCAGTGTTTTTTCCCGACCAAAAAATGTTCTCAACAACCGGTCGAAACCGATGAAGTGGTCAATATGGGTGTGGCTGACAAAAACATGGGAAACTTTGAGAAGGGTTCCGTTCGATACAGCGGACAAGTCACCCAGGTCAAACAACAGCGCCCGCTTTTCTAGAAGAAACTGTACCAGCAGACCGGGATCTCCAAACGGGTCATTGATTAAAGCAGGCTGAATCCCCGATTTCATTGCTTTCCTGTCTCCGCACCGGTTTTATCGAAGCGCAAAAATGCCTGGATAAAAGGTTGCAGGTCTCCATCGAGCACCGCATCCACATTACCTGACTCCACATTTGTCCTCAGGTCTTTGATCAGGCGGTAAGGATGCAAAACGTAGGAGCGGATTTGACTGCCCCATTCGATTTTTCTTTTTTGTTTTTCCATTTCTTTTTTTTCCTCACCCTGCTTTTCTTGTTCCAACTCATACAGGCGGGATTTAAGAACCTTCAGTGCCGAATTCTTGTTTTTATGTTGTGACCGTTCATTTTGGCATTGGACCACAATTCCTGTCGGGACATGCGTCAACCGGACGGCGGAATCAGTGGTGTTCACTCCCTGCCCTCCCGGTCCTGAAGCCCGATAGACATCTGTCTTCAGGTCTTCTTCCTTGATTTCTACATCAATCTCCTCATCAACTTCAGGATAGGCAAAAACAGATGCAAACGAGGTGTGGCGTCTTTTATTGGAATCGTATGGGGAGATACGCACCAGGCGATGCACTCCGATTTCCGCCTTCAAATAACCAAAAGCATAGTCTCCCGTGAACAGAACCGTGGCACTTTTGATGCCCGCCTCCTCACCATATTGCATATCCAGAACTTCCGTTTTATAACCATTGCGATCTCCCCAGCGCAGGTACATCCGCAAAAGCATTTCCGCCCAGTCCTGAGACTCCGTACCCCCTGCCCCGGAATTAATAGCCACGAAAGCATTGTTAAAATCATTTGTTCCAGACAACATGGCTTTCAATTCTGCCTGAGCCACCTGTTCCTGCAACTGGGCTAAAGAAGACTGGATCTCCTCATCCATGGAAGGATCCTCCTCCTCAGCAGAAAGCTCAAGCAGGGCACCCAGGTCTCCACCTTCTTTTTCCAGGTTCTTCCAGAGTTCTATGGAACGTTGCAGGCCGGACCTTTTCTGCAGAATTTTTTGAGCGGATTCATTATCGTCCCAGAATCCGGACTGAGCCATTTCCACATCCAGGGGCGCAATATCTTTTACTTTCTGATCAACGTCAAAGAAACCTCCGGAGCAGTCCAATCCTGTTCTCAATATCCTTGAAAGCTTTGACGAAATCATCTTGCATCTGAATCTCCTTATTCGTTGATGTTGCAGTCATTTTCCTCAATCTCACGTGGAAAAGCAAGCTGGCCGATAGGCCGTTCCAGGCTGAAATTGAATGGTTGCTCCTCCAGACCCCGTTCTTTATACTCAGGATGCTTTAAGGAGAAAGAATATCACGGCTACTGCCCCCGGCAACTCGCCGACAGGCTAAAGAAACCTCGAAAATCTGCCGATTAATAGAGGGTAAGAGAGCCACCCGTGTCGGCTCTCCGCATCCAAATTACCATGGACCTATGGACCCACTGACCCCGATATTTTTAGTCATCATTTCCCTTGCCGCAATCCTGTTTCGCAGGCCTTTTCAGGATTTTCCTCTGGATGATGATTTTGCCATCTACACTTACCGGGCCCGTTTTGCGTCGCAAGGGTTTCAGTGGAAAAAGGATCTGCAAATCATCGGCATCCCGATGTGGAAAATGCTCTTGCTGGACAAGCTCTATGGTTCCAAAGAGGGAGGCGTTCAGCGCATCCGCCATCTGCAGACCGCTTTCCACCTCGCTGGTTCGCTGGCTATCTATGGTGCCTTGTGGAACTTCACCCATAACCCCTGGGCCAGTTTCACCGGAGGCCTGCTTTATTCCTTTTATGGCACTTCTCCTGACCTGACAGCTGGCTCTTTCAACTTCGAGCAATTTTATATTCCTTTTATCTTTTCCGGGCTGGCTTTTTTGCAAGCCGGACCCGAGTGGGTGGTCCTGGCAGGACTCTGTTTTGGCCTCGCCACCCTCCCAAAATACACCACCGCTCTTTTCACCTGTATTTTAGCACCTTTAGTCTGGGTTGAGTTCGGCGGAGTGGCCTCGGTCCAGTTTGCCCTGGCTTCAGCAGGAGTTATGGCACTTTCCAACCTGACAGAATGGAAGATGGGGTTCTGGGATGCCTTATCGCGCAAACAAATGAAAACCCGCATGGCCACCACTCTCAGACTGACCCGCACCAAAACCATGCATTTTAGCGTTTTGTTTGAAATCGGCCAACTATTCAAGCAGGCCCTGCCTGTCTGGCTGGGTCTCATTCCACTCGGAACCTATTGCGTGCAGAATCAAAGCATCTGGTTGTCTGCTTTTTCTCTGACCCTGTTTAGCATGATCATTTTCCAACGAGCGTTTTCCAGGTATCACTATCTGCCATTATTTGGCCTGCTTTCATTAGGCTGTGGTTTGGGGATGGATGCCGTGTTGGCTCTGGAGCAAGCAGCGATGATTCTTGCCGGTTTCGCAGCTTTACTGGCGTGGAATCTAAAAACCATGGCTTTTTATTACCTGCGTCCGACAGAACCTGAAACCCTGGTCCATTACGAAAAGTTTGACCAGTACCTGTACCTGCCCCGGCTGGGGAAAATTCTCAAACGTCTGATGAAAATGCGCGGTGAAAGCGGTGAACGGATTTTTGTCTGGGGGACTTTTTCACAACTTTATCACCTGACCGATTCACCCGCGTCCGACAACTTCCTGCATCACACGATCGGCCCCTGGGACACCCCGGATCTGGAAGGTTTTTACAACAGTTTTGTGGGTGGACTTTTACGCCACAAACCCAAATACCTGATCAAGAGCTTCACCGATCTGGATGTCCAGCGTCTGGAAGAAATCACCGGCCTGCGCTACAAACTCCTGAAAGTCATGCTCGCCCGGTTTCCGGTTTACCGTTTGGAATCTTTTAAATCCGTTGCAAAAAATCCCCTGACCCTGCCCTGGCAGGAAAAAATGCGCCACATGGATTCACTCACCCAGGGTGTGTGGCACGCACCGGGTTTTGATCGCGCCGACGCGGATCAGGGTAAGCTGGTGACTGCCCTCAGGGAGTGTCGCAAATTGATAAAAATAAACCCTAATGACGTTGAAGGATATATTTATATGGGAGAGGTATATGCTTTTCTTGGTCTTCCAGAAAAATCTGAAACGGCTTTTGAAACCGCTCTTAAACAAGCTTCAAATTGGCCCGACCTCAGAATCAAGCTGGCCCACCAAAAACTCCAACTGGAAAAGCTGGATGAAGCACTTACCCTGATCCAGGAAGAAATCAAGCGGTTTGATTACCACCCTGAGGATATCTTTTTACACGGGCTCATCATGAAACGGGAAGAAAGATATAAAGAAGCATTGATACGTTTTGACAAGGTGAGAAAAGAGGGGTTCCGCCGACATGATTGCTGGGAGCTGTCTATAGAATGTCTTGTTGAGCTGGGAGACCTGCACGGACTCAATAACCTTTACGAAGAAACCCTGGATATCACGGAACCAAAAGACCGTGAATGGTTGCAGACCTTGATCATAAAAAATCTTGCCCGGATGAATTCCAACCAGAGACCAGAACATGAAACACTGGAATTTTATCTGCAAAAAACCCCGGGAAATGGAATCCTGCGTTATGCATTCGCTTCTGCCCTGGAAAAATCTGGAGACCGACCCGGCGCTTATAAATTGTTTGAAGATGTTGCAACATCCAGCCATAATTATTCCCATATACAGGCTAATGCCTGGTTCAGGATGGCATTATTGGCTTCCCCGGACAGCCAAGCCCCACTTCTACAACAATGCCTTAAAAGACAACCCTCCCATCAAGGGGCCAAAGATTTGTTAAACAAAAAACCTCAAACAACAAAAGTTATGCAACTCCCTGTTCAGAATTCCGCAAAAAATACCGAAAAGATGAAGACAAATACAGATACTCATAGAGGTCCCCCCTTGAAAGTCAGCGTTGTAGTCCCCAACTGGAATGGAATGCGTTTTGTAGGCATGTGTCTCGACTCCCTCGCCAAACTCGATTTCGAAGATTATGAAGTCATCGTAGTCGATAACGGCTCTGTCGATGGTTCCCGCGAAATGATCGAGGAGCAATATCCCGAAGTAAGACTACTGAAGCTTCCCGATAATATGGGATTCGCCATTGCCTGCAATGAAGGTATCAAAGCATCCAACGCGGAATATATCGTATTGCTCAATAATGACATCGAGGTAACCCCCGACTGGCTGAGAGAACTATATGAAGGCATGGAACGCCACCCCGAATGCGGCATGGGTACCACCAAAATGATGTTTCTCGACCAGCGCGATGTGTTTTACAACACCGGTGACCTGTTTCACAGTTGGTCCGCAGGCGGTGGTCGTGGTCAGGGGGAGAAAGACATAGGCCAATACGAAAAAGAAGACTATGTTTTCGGAGCCTGTGCCGGGGCCGGAATTTATCGGCGCGAGTTCTTCAATCAGGTGGGACTTTTCGATGAAGATTTTTTTATTTTCGCGGAAGATGTCGATCTCAATATGCGGGGCCAGTTGCAGGGACTCAAATCCGTTTACCTGCCCAAGGCCAAGGTTTTTCATATCGGCACTGCCACCGTAGGCCTGTACAGCGATCGATATGTTTACCTATGCAAAAGGAATGATATCTGGGTTTTCATCAAAAACTATTCCCTCAGCATGTACTTCAAATATCTTTATTCCATCTGGAAACACCAGTTTACAGACATAAAATATTTTACTTATCGTGGGCAAGGCCAGGTGCTTTGGAAAAGCAAGTGGGATGCCCTGAAAATGCTCCCGCAAATGCTTTTTCGCCGATTCCAGATTCAACGAGTCCGGACCTTACCGGATTCTGAAATCGAAGAACATATAATCACCGATTGAATAGAATTTCATTTCCCTAACCGCACAATTCTGGGACGTAATTATTAAGTATACTGTCACCTGCCCCGATAAGACTATAATAACAATTGTATTTAGCTTAAGGATAAGTTCCTATGACCCAAGTCGTCGTTTTAAAACAGGAAGATCAGGAAGTTTTCAACGACCCCAATGATCCACGCCTTTTTGACCATGATCTGCACCTGCAAGTAAGAATCAAGAAGCATTTGTATGACTCAGAATCTACATCCATAGACTTGGGCTGCGAGACACCATGGGACAAAAACTGGAGTATCCTGCAAATTCCAATCACCGACAATTGCAACTTACTCTGCAAACATTGCCCGAGAGAAAGCAAATACTTACGCAAAGACATCTCGCTGGAAAACTTTAAAAAATATCTCTCCCGATTTTCTCCTGACAACTTCGAATGTTTGCTGCTAAGCGACTTTGGAGAACCCTTGATCAGAACAGATTTGATGGAAATCCTGCGTTACGTCAAGACTCGGGGCTTTAAACAAGTTCAAATTGTAACTACAGGGTCTCTACTAACTGAAAAGTGGTGTAAGGCCATTGCTGAAGAGAACCTGTTGCAACAAGTCCTGATTTCCATCGAAGCCTCTTCAAAAGAACTGTATGAACACATTCGCGGTTCGGACTTTGATTTAATGAAAACAAATGTCAAGCGTTTGGCGGATTATAAGAAGTCCATAGGCTCTCCTTATCCCGTCTTGTATTTTAACGCCGTTTGTTTGAAAAAGAATATAGACGAACTGCCCGGCATTATGGATCTGGCTCATGAATTAGGCATCAACTATGTTTACTTCGTTCACCTCAACGCTGTCCCCTCGGATGTTTACAAGGACAGAAGGGAAGAACTTAGTGACAAGTTATATTTTGAAGACCAACATTTGAATACCTGCGATAGAGAACACATTGAACGGGTATTTAAGGAAATTGACAGGAAATCCAAAGAATACCAGATTCCCTACTTGCCACCTGAAGAGTATCTCGCCGTAAAGCAGCCATGCATTGAGGAAAACAAAGTAGAAGAAAAAAAGGGATGCCACATGCCCTACTCATGGTCTCAAGTAGATCCAGAGGGAAATGTCTACCCCTGTTGCCAGATTTCGCGACGTTATTCAGTGGGAAATTTAAATGATCAGGATTTTGAGGGCATCTGGAACAGCGAAAAGTTTGTTGAATTCCGGGAAGGACTCACCAACGGCAAACCCAATAGATGGTGTGAGGTGTGCAACGTCTATAACGGCAAACGATTTTAATCCGACTCCTTTTTTCTTTAACCAGATATGGAGCCACTTAAAAAAAAGATCATCCGTTGTATTCTCTCTGACAATCTGGAACAAGCCGGAAAACTCCTGGCCCAGTCTGAACATCCAGAACTCGAAGAACTGGCAAACCTTCTCGACAAAACACCCCAAAATCGCACCCCTTTAGCGGGGTGGAATTCGCCTCTCCCAAAATTCATCACCACTTCAGTTTCATACACCTGTGGCATCGGTTGCGAAATGTGCAACGCCGGGTTTGCGGATAAAACCTCCCTGTTCAAGGACTATAAGTATCTGACTCCCGAGGAATTTGATGCGCTGTCTCCCTGGATTCAAAATGCCTCGCATGTTGCTCTGGTAGGTTTGGGTGAAACTCTGGACTCTCCACACCTTGAATATTTCCTGGAAAAACTTAGAGACAAGATCACTTTTATTTCTACAAGCGGGGTGCCCCTGAATAAAAAGGTCATAGAAAAACTGATTCAGGCCCAACTCCATTACCTGAACCTGTCATTTGACGGGAAAACCACAGCCGGGCACGGCGGAGGGCGGGACAGCTATATCAACAAATTCTGGGAAAAGGTTGGACTCATCCAGAAAACCAAACAAACCCTCAATGTTTCGCACCCGATTCTTCACCTGACAGTGGCGGTTGACTCTGAAAATATTAACCAGCTCGATGAAATCATAAATTCCGCCAAATCACATAACATCCCTTCAGTCGACCTCATATACATGGTGCCCAACAATCAAACCCTTTACGAAAAATCCGTATTCACAGACCTGGAAAATTTTCGACAAAAGCTCAACCCCGTGATGAAGAAATGGAATGGGATGGAAATGCATATCCGCTTTTTTGAAAAAGCACAAGTGGACCACTCACCCGAAGGCTGTTACTTCGTGGACAAACACCTGATGTTCAATTTGAACCGGCAAAAACCGGACTTGTGTTGCGGCTCGCTGGATATGCCTCTGGAGATTACTGGACTTACCCCAGAGGAATACTGGAACTCTTTTCCCTTCCGCTATTTCCGCTCCCTGCACTTTTCTGCAGTGCGTGAAAACCTGCCGGAAATCTGCCAGAACTGCTGGGTACTCCAGCCTGAAAGGTTCAAGGATTCTTTCCAAAAAGAAAAACCTGCAGACTGCATGAAATGGTACCGCGAGGCCGGGCAGTTCAAATTGGCGAATCAAATTGAGGAAGCGGAACCTCTCTACCAAAAGATCGTCCGGGTTTCCAGGGACCCGCAACTTGTCGGAAAGTCCTGGTTTCATCTGGGAGAATTGAGCCTGAAAAATAGCCGTCAGGATGAAGCCCTGGAGCGCATGAAAAAAGCCGTCCAGTTTTGTTATGACCATTCCCTGGCTTTTGCCTTTCTCGCCCTGCTCACGCGATACACAGTCGACTTGGAAACATCTGGTCGCAACCGAAAACCAGAGCAGGAGTTTCTTGAGTTTTTTAAGCCCGCCTACATCACAAAAACGGAAGCAACTATCCCGTCTCTATAACACCCCCAGACACGGGTTTTTATCTGTCCAGCACGCTTCCAATATGATTTGTTTTATCATTACAGTTATGATTAAATCGCCTAAGTAAGTTTTATTCCCCAGTGGCTTGCCACCGGCGGCTCGCCGGTTTGCCCGCACGAAACCTCCAAAGGTTTGCTCGTTCATGACAACCACCCTGTTTCCCATAAAATTTGAAAGTACTTATCGAGCCGAGGACTCTTCTGGGGAAGAATTATCGCCGCCTTCCGGTCTGTGTTTTTCAAATGAGGGCCACCTTCTGCTTGCCGATGATTTCAATCACCGTGTTCAGGTTTACGACTCTCAATTTAACCTTCTGCATAGCTTTGGGAGCAAGGGAAAAGATGCAGGCCAATTTCAATACCCCAAAGGCATCGCAGTGGACCCTGAAGGGAATATCTACGTGGCCGACTGCTGGAACCACCGGGTGCAGAAATTTGATTCAGAAGGGAATCCTCTTCTCACCTTCGGCACTTGCGGCGATGCCAAAGGAGAACTGAATGAACCCTATGACATTCTGCTAGAGCCTTCGGGCAACCTGATTGTTGTGGAACGCTACAACCACCGCATCCAGTTCTTTGATCCCCAGGGCGTTTCACTAGGCTGGGTGGGAGATCGGGGAACTGTTTTAGAGGAACAATTAGCAGAGCTTCAAGGGACCCCCGCCGACCTGCTGGCTCCGCTTTTATTTGAATTCCCCACTTCCATTGCTAAAGACAGCCAGGGAAATTATTTCATCACCGATAGCGGCAACCACCGGGTACGCAAGTTCAACCCCCAGTGGCAGGAAGTGATGTCGTTCGGGAAAATGGGAACCGAAGAAGGGCAGTTCCAACACCCCCAATGTGTGAGCATAGCCCCCAATGACCTGCTTTATGTTGCCGACCTGAATAATGAACGTGTCCAGGTTTTTTCTCCTTTTGGCCAGTATTTGTTTTCTATAGACGGGGCAAATTCCGAGAAGGGATTTGAAGCTCCCTGCCTGACCGCGATAGACTTGAAAGGTTGCCTGCATATTGGTTTCACCTTCAACACCCGAATACATAAATACCTCATTCCACTTGTTTCCCAGAAGACCCTGACGGAAAGTTTACTTTCAAACCCGACTCATATTTTTTATCAGGCTCTATGCCTGGAACAGCAGAATGACAACCCAAAGGCCCTGGCGGCAGTTGAAAAAACTCTTGGCCTTTTAAACGAAAGCACACCCGGGAAAACACCGCCTGACAATGACCTGAAAATGAGTACCTCGCTTCAGCTCAGCCATCTGTCGGTCAAGGGTACAACAGTCACCGATGCCGCCCTTGGCCTTGCTTGCCGTGCGGCGGAAGAACAATTAGAAGAAGCCCGGAATAATGCTTTGAAATGCTTTCTCTCCTGGCAGGAAGAAGTTGCGAAATTCACCGTACTTTTGCATGAAGAACAAAGAAAAATTATGCAAGACCCGGATGGCGTGCGTGATTTCAACCGCGACCTCCATGTCGCCGAACAGGAAGACAAAAAATTCTACCGCCTGACCCAAAATGAATTCTATTCTTATCGGAAAACGGTCCAGCAATTTTCCCAGTTTATCTGCAACTTGATAGAAAGCAGGCCAGCCGAATCCCAGTCGAAATCCTTGAATGATGTTCTGCTGAGACAAACGAGGGAAACCCTGAGCCTGATGAAAGAATATTTCGGGCAGAAAGAGAAAAGCGAGGAATCCATGGTTCAGATACTGGGAGAATCCCAAGGGGAAAAGGACAAGCTGTCCGCCTTTCTCACCCAATATTACTCCAATTGCAGAACCATGGATCTGCAACAGCATCTGCAATTTGAACTTCAATCTCACTGGTTCAACCTGAGAACCCTTTCACTCAATACCAAAATAACTATCAGTCCGGATAATTTATCCGGAAAAATGACGGGTGATTCTTCTGCTTTTGAGGATCTTCTGAAAATTCTGATCGGATTTCATGAAGACTGGCTGACCTATCCCAGGTTGGAACAGAAAATCTCAAACACACTGGATTCCCTATCAACAAATTCTCCATCGAGCGAAACGGGCAACAAGAAGAATCTCACGCTCACAGATTTTTCTCCCATTCCCTACGACTCCGAAAATCTGGATTTTGCGGGGATTCTCAACGCCCTTAAAGCGGAAGCCTCGTCTTTAAACAAGGAAGGTGAAAGGCTGGTTTGGGGACAGGACGAGTTCCAGCTTCCCGGTTTTTCGGACCACAAAGAGGAGCTTGCCCAGTGTGCTTTAAAGTTGATGGAAACCCAGGCCGCCTATCAGGAGAAAGCCCAGGAACTCATTCTACAATTAGAAGAACTGGCGCAGAATCGCAGGGATTTGGATGTCCAGTTGAAACAGGCAAAGGTGGAGGATAAAATTTCTCCCATTACGATCAACGATAATATCGCGATTGTGCAGTTTCAAATCAACCTGATTCGCAGAATGGTCATGAGTCTGGACATCAACCAATCCCTCAACCTTCATCGTCTTGTTCTCGCAGGGGCTTTTTTGTCTCTGGCAAATAACGAAAGCTCAGAAGCGCAGAAATTTTTCCAGGCTTTTAACGATCACCTTTCAGAGCGGGACCAGCAAATCCGGAAAATTTCGAAATCCCGCAAGGAAAATACCTTCAAGCTCTCGAGTCTTTATAGCCAAGCCAAGGAAAGAGAGTCTGAATATGAAATCTCGGAGATTTCAGGTTCGATGAAAATTGAAGATGAAATCGAGCGGGTAAAAATTGATCTGGATCGACTTGAGTTTGAACTTCAAAGAAACTCCAAAATAAAAAATGTTCTGGGCAAGCTGGCCGAATTTCTGGGGCCCCTGTCGACTTCCGGAGAAAACCCGGGTTTTCGGGAAACCCGGATTATTGAAAAAGCCGGCGCGGAAATCGGTCAAACTCTGGCACCTCAAGGCATCCACTATAATAAGGACGGTGATTTGCTGGTTGCCGACTATGAAAACCACCGGGTTTACAGCTATTCCCAGCAAGGAAGTTACCAGTTTCATTTTGGCGGATGGGGCAATGCACCCACCTGCCTGCAATACCCCGTCAATCTATCCACCGATAGCAAAAACTCGATTTATGTTATTGATGAAATAAACCGGGAAATAAAAAAGTTCGACCGCCACGGCAATTTCCTGCTCCAGTTTGGTCAGGGAGATTTCGGCCCCATTTTCTCCCTTTCTGTCGATGCCCAGGATAATGTCTGGGTAGCAGAATCCGAACACAACCGGATAAGGGTTTTTGATGGCCAGGGCAAAACCCTGAGAATGGGTGAAAACTCCAACCTCAAAGAACCCGTCAGTGTTTTTTGCCTGCCGAATGGGGAATATCTTGTGGGTGACCGGTCAGAATCTTTGCTGAAACATTTTGACGCACAAGACAATCTGATCAACGAAACCGGTAAAGCCGATTTGGGAGTAGATGAACTTTATTTTCTGGCCTGGCATCCCAGCCACGGTATTTTCGGCTCCGATTTCTGGAATAGCCAAATCGTGCACTTCAACAACCAGCTCGAAGCTCAGAGCGTTTACCACAAGCCAGGTAGAAGAGCCGGGCAGTTGGGAAAAGTGGGTGGGCTTTCCATCTTTAACGACCAGTTAGCGGTGGCTAATTTTGATGGTGGCAAAGTGCAGGTCTTTGACCTTTCTTCTTAAAAACTGAACCCCGCCCGTTTTTAGTGAACGTTGGTGATGGGGTAGCGGCGAGCTTTGGAGTTTTGTCGGTTTTCTAACTCAACATCGTGCAGGAATCCGTTGCCCGAGAGATGGTCTCTAAACATTGCCGGGGAATCGTCCCGGAATTTTCCCGGTCGGTACGTTTTCGCTATTTCTTCCATGGAAAAGGGTTCCGGCAGTTTTCGGCATGTTAATGCCCTCTCGCGGATTTTTTCTTCGCTCCAGCATTCGCCGCCCGTTGCGATGAGCACTGTTGCGACCTGATCATCATCTTCAAAACAATAAATATTAGGAAACACCGAGAGGAAAGTTTTGGTATCCCGGGGCTTCAAAGTATTCCCTTTGCCATAAAGGTTTGATCCCACCACGCCACCGGGACTGAGTACAGCGCGAATTTCTTTATAAAACTCCTCGGTCTTCAGATGATAGGGGATGGACCCGCTTTTAAACGCGTCCAAAATGACCCAATCATAAGGCTCCTGTTCTTTGCGGTTCTGGATAAATACTCTCCCGTCTTCTTCAAATACTCTGCAACGGCTGGATTCGCGAAGGGAAAAATATTTCTTGGACACCTCAATGACCCTTCCATCCACCTCCACAATATCTATTTGTAAATTCGGGAACCATGCGCCAAGGCAATTGCTAAGAGCGGCTCCGCCTAAACCCACCATGAGCATTCTCCTGGGTTCCGGGCAAAACAGCAGAGAAGCCATGATCATTCGTGAGTACACCAGGGCGAGAGGATTTTGCCCCTGAGTGTCCATCCGGCTTTGCAGGTAATATTCCCCATTGCCCTTGAACCAAAGTTCCCGGTGTGCCCCATTCTGGATGACATAAATGTCGTTATATCTGGTTTTTTCCCGGGCCAGAACCTTGATCTGAGGTTCCTCTTTTTTTTCGCCAAACAATCGAAACATCCCAACACCCTAAAAAATTTATCTTTGAAGGAGGCTCACCGACCAAAAAGCGTTTTTCATTTCCCTGAAATATGATAAACTTCATTATAAACACGGTTTAATCAACGAAGGGGCCAAACGTAGAAACCATTCCCTTTCAACCGCTTACAACTATTACCTTATATCATAAAGGAATATTGTCCATGCCGCAAAAAGTTTTAAAACATAAAATTGGTTTGGAAACGCATGGTCTGAAAAATCTGGAAAAAATTCACTGGAATTTATCCACTCCACAACTCTACGAACATATCATCAACAATAAAGAGGGGCACATTTCCCATTTGGGTCCTGTGTGTGTAACCACAGGAGAGCATACCGGACGGGCTCCCAAAGACAAGTTTATCGTTCAGGAACCTTCCAGTCAGGAAAACATCTGGTGGGGAAAAGTCAATCGGTCTTTTACCGTAGAACAATTTGAAGCTCTGTACTCCAGGGTTCTGGCCTATCTACAGGGCAAAGAAGTTTATGTACAGGATTGTTGCGCAGGTTCCGATCCCAAGCACCAGACCCATATACGTGTGATCACCGAGCAAGCATGGCACAGCATGTTCGCTAGAAACATGTTTATCCAGATCAGGGACATGGACAAACTGGAAACGCATGAACCTGCATTCACCGTCATTCAGGTTCCCGGCTTTAAAGCTGTGCCTGCCATTGATGGAACTAATTCAGAAGTTTTTGTCATTGTTGATTTCGGCAAACAATTGGTTTTGATCGGTGGAACAAGTTATGCCGGGGAAATCAAAAAATCTGTTTTCTCCATTTTGAATTATCTGCTTCCGCAAAAGCAATCCGTTTTGTCCATGCATTGTTCCGCGAATATTGGAAAAAAAGGGGACTCGGCAGTATTTTTTGGTCTTTCCGGAACCGGGAAAACCACCTTGTCCGCCGACCCTGCTCGCAAACTGATAGGGGATGATGAACACGGGTGGAGCGATCGGGGAGTCTTTAACTTTGAAGGCGGGTGTTACGCCAAGGTGATTCGTTTGTCCAGGAAATCTGAGCCCGAAATCCATGAGTGCACCCGGCGGTTTGGCACCCTGCTGGAAAATGTGGTTTTGGATACGGATACACGCCGCCTCAACCTCGATGATGGTAGCCTCACGGAAAATACACGAGCCAGTTACCCCATCACCCATATTAAAAATGCCGTACTCAATGGAATGGGAGGTCACCCGG
>Ga0233449_1000662_pt1 | contig 37519 bp, 24 predicted proteins | sample SI_124_October20_FD_183012 | JGI IMG/M metagenome (GOLD analysis project Ga0233449, IMG submission 183012) | Seawater microbial communities from Saanich Inlet, British Columbia, Canada - SI_124_October2016_200_MG | ecosystem: Environmental > Aquatic > Marine > Inlet | place: Canada: British... | reverse complement strand
TGACCTCAGAATCTTTATCAGCTATAAAGTAAATATTTTTAGCTTTCTGATTGACTTTAGGGTTATCCTTGAATTCAATTTTAAGTAATGGCGTTATCGGAACATAATTAATAAGACAGACATTATTTTTAGCTCTCGTCAGTCCGGTATAGATCAACTTAAAATACTGCTTATTAGTCTTGCCCAGTCTTTCAGGATTAACGTCAAAAATAACATCACTCCATTTATATGACACAGATTTATGCACTGTCAAACTCCAGCCAAATTTTATATGTGCTGCATTTTTATATTTATAATATTTTGAAGAAGAATCTCTGAGTAGAAAATTTTCAACATTCTTTCTATGGGTTTGTTTTGCAAGCTTAATTAGTTTTTTTAATTGCCCCTCTTTCTCTTTTAATTTAGTTTTTACTCTTTCTCCATTATTTAATTCAAATTCAAGCACGCTTACCTCTTTAAATATTTTGACATATTCACTTGAATTTATAAGTTGAATATTTAAGTCTGAATTTACAAATGGATTTTTCTCAATCTCTTTCGATATTTCTCGATCAAGAGCAACTTTTATAGCCACAGTCTCTTTCTCTGAAAGCTCCCCTTTATCACTCAACCTAAAGTTTTCCAAACTTAATATTTCAATTTTTTGCTGGGTATTATTCAATACTAATGACAAGGGTCTATATTTAAGAATTATTGGGGCATGCCCTTTTAAAATAACGGCTTCAGAAATTACATTATTAGAGGCACTCTGAACAACTGCAAACTCCCCATTAAAGATCCTATTAGGCTCTCCAAATGGATCATTCATATTTTCTATTCTAAAATTATTATTAAAAATAATAAGATCATCTTTTGCAATATCGCTACCATTATTAAGGATAGAATTTTTTATCCATAAATTAATCTTTTGAACATCAAAATTTGTATAACTCAATATATGAAAATCTATATTATTTCTAATTTTATCCTCCACCAAATGAGAGACTTCATTCTTACTTATTGATTGAAACTCTTGAGAAAAATCAAAAGATAATCGATTATATTTTTCAAGCCTTATTCCATTGACCGCTAAAAGCGCCTGATTAACTATTGGTGAAATATCATTCTTATCCAGTAATTCAAAAACTGATGTTTCAAATTTATACTTTTCACGAAAATAATCTGCATTTAAAGCATTATCCTTGTCACTAGTTGATGACAGTTGAAATCCATCACCAATAAAAATAATTTTCCTGTTTGATTCATTTAAATTTGTATAATCTATAAAATCTTTAAGTAGAAATCCAGATCCAAATCTCATATCGATTGATTGAAAATAACTATTTGAAACTAATTGTGCTACATCGACGATGAACACCGCCCTATCTTCGCTATCATTTTTCTTCAATGGCATTACATCCAAATATGTCTTCACATAGTCTGATAGATCAATTTGATCACCATTTAAATCAAAAAATACACCGTCTGAATCCTTGATAAAGTCTATTTGATCACCTTTATTGTCAAACAGCTTAACCACTTCTTTTAGTGGCACACCGCCATATATATGAGAATATATACTACTAAACTCTATATCCAAATCAGATAGCAAATTTAAAGAAACCCTTCCTGAAGGTGCAAAAAAATCAACTTGAGTGATACCATTATCAAAAGCAATATCTTCAATAAATGGCATTAAATGAGATTTCCCACTTAAAGATGTCCCCTGTAGAATGAAAATCTTTTCTACATCAGATTTTATGAATTCGACAACCTCCTGAAGGGCAGATTTTTGATCAAGGTATAATTCACCATAATTTAACTTAGATGGGGCTTTTTCAATCAATTTACTTTGATTATAGTTTTCGAGCATTAGAAATTTTTCAGCCCTAAATACATCCTTAAAAATATCAAAAGAATTTCTAGATAAATCAACATCTTCATCAGTCACATCGAGAATATCTTTTATAGTTTCTAAATATCCTGCCGAGTCTGTAATAAAAAAATCAATTTCATCCCTACCAGGAATATGACCAATAAGGCTCACCGGCCTTTGAAAACAAACTACTTTTTTCACATGTGATGGATTTAACTTTTCATTGTTTTTTAAAATTACAGATTCAATCTCGCTATTATAAAAAACCCATGTAAAGGCTTTTTTCTGCTGAAATAGTTGCTTATATGGATTTATATGACTCCCCCCTTTGACCACATCTTCATTTCTAGTCACCCATTTACCTTCAGAAAAATCCGAGTCTGACTTTGGCAGGATTATGTCTCCACCATAATTTTTAAAGTCAATTAATAATATTGCATTAGTGGTGATAAGCAAACAATCAATCTTTAAACTTTCAGATATTTCACATTCTGAATTTCCTATCAACAATCCATCAATTGAATATTCATCAAAAAGGGTGTTTAAATTCTTAGAAAACTCCCTAAAAAAGGTATTTTCATAACTTCTGACAGCTGTCGAACCTCTTCTAATTTCAAGCATTTTTTTTACTGTACACCTTTTATAATATTTTCAGTCTATAAGATTTATTGAATTAGCAATATTTAATTAAATATACCATATTGGTATTATATGATTTAAAACAACCCATATATATTATAATTTAAGTATCGTTCTTTTATTCTCAAACGAGAATACCTTTTGAAAAAGGGTTTAACAATAATAAAAACATGCATATTTTTTTGCATTATTAAAATTCTAAAAGATTAAGCTTTTAGGGTTGAGTTACTAAGTTTTTTATAAAGAACGATACCTATATTCAATAAGGCGATAATGAGTAATTTAAAAGAAATGATATGGAGCGTTTTAACAGAAAATGAACATAAAATTAGCTACTCAAAATCTGTTGGAGTTGATGGAATAAATGGTGAAAAATTTCTCTATAGTAGTAATGAGTTAAAAATCATTCGACAAAAAATTGATGGTAAATGCTATAAATTTTCCAACTATAAAGAAAATTTAATTGTAAAAAGGCATAACCATACTAGGCAAATATCTATTCCCACTCAAAGAGACAAACTTGTCTTGCAAGGCCTATTAAAAGTTTTACAAAAAGATATTCCTATTTGCACTACAACTGCGATAAATAAAATTGTAGATATAAAAGATAATCGTAATCATTACGATAGCTTTATAAAAATTGATATTGAAAATTTTTTTCCATCAATAAATCACGGGAAATTACTTTCTCTTATCAAGGGAAAGATTGGAGATGAAGTGTATAACCTTGTTAAGTTAGCTATTACACAGCCTACCATATGCATAGATACACCCAAGAAAGAAAGAAATGCAAGCCTTAATTATATTGGCATCCCCCAAGGGCTACCAATATCTAGTTTTTTATCAGATATTTTTCTAGAAACAATAGATCAAAAATATACAAAAAATTCAAAAATCAAATATTATAGATTTGTAGACGATATCCTAATTCTATGCAAGACCTCTGATGTAGATGTTTTAATTAATAGCACCAAGAAAGATTTTTTAGATCTAGATCTAGTAGTTCATGAACAAAGTGATAATAAGGACAAAAGCTCTCATGGTAATATTGCGGATGGATTTCAATATCTAGGCTATAGCTTTACAAATAACCTTGTAAGTGTGCGCCAATCTTCAGTGCAAAAACTTTATAACAATATTAACAAATTGTTTATCACCTATAGCTATAAAAAAGCCAGCATTAAAAAAGAAAACAATACAGATAAAGAGCGGTTAATTGAAGATTTATTCTATGAGCTTAACGCAAAAATTGCAGGTGCTAAATACAATAATAAAAAATATGGTTGGATTAATTATTTCTCAGAAATTAACGACCAAACATTATTGTTTAAAATCGATAGTCATGTTACAAAGATGATGAAAAAATACCTTACTGAGAGTGATTTAGAATATTTGAAAAATAACAACTTAAGGATTAAAAAGTTTTCTAAAGCTATATTTGAAATCAAGAAAAAAGACAGTAATTATATCGAGCACCCTAAGGCCATTAGCTTAACAAGATGGCTCAAAGGTTTTCTTGTTGATGAAGATACAAAAGCCAAACAAAACAAAAAGTTGACAAAAAATATAGATAAATCTAGCAGTCCATCAAACTCTACTCAACCGCCAAAAGAAGTGCTAAAAAAAATCAATGCAAATGATTTTAGAAATCCCGAAAAAACCATAGCTTCGTTGAGGGGTGACGTAGAACCATATTAATCAAGTGACTAATATGGAAAGGATTATGCAGGCTCCTATATCAACTTCTTAAGATTTTCAAGAATCTTCACCATTGCATAAGTATCAAGTTTGCAATATTCTAGTAATGAAGTTCTAATTCTGGCAAACTCATCTGTGTCGGTTTCCTCTCCTAACTGAACAAACACTCTCATGGCATCGCCACCATTATGCACGCCATCTAGATCATGATAAGCATCTTTCATCTCAGGGACGATAGCTGGTAAGGCGTACTTCAACCCATAATGACCTTGCATTTCTGGCATCCAATAGTAGCCCTTTTGAAAAGGTATTGCTAAATCTATAAAATTATCATGAATATTCATTAGATGCTCTGCATGCTCAGAATAATTCTCAACTAGTGTGCGGATAATACTCTTTTCAAAACTTATATTAAATGCCATTACACAGGCATCTTTAGGTATATCTTTAACCATACGTTTGACTATACCTTCTCTTGGGTCTTGCCCAGGAGTGGCCAAATACTCTTTATGCTCTAATGATCCATCTTCTTGCTCAATATGCAATGAATACTGGAAAGGGTATTTACCATATGGCTTCATCCCCTTAAATTCTGGTATCGCCGGCCCAAGTGTTTCGAAATCAAAATGATAAACAGGGTAGGCAATAGAGTCTACAAAATCTTTAATAGCATCCTTGTTGATTACACCCTTCTGAGCCTTCCATACATCCACTTTATTCTGCTGAATGTTTGTTAGTTTTATATCATCTGGAATATCCTCAACGGCCACAATTCCTTCTTTATACAACTGAATGGACTTAGGGTTAGCACTCATCTGAAATATATTAAACACTGAGTATTTGGGAATACCCCTTTGCCGCCTCCAACAATAGTTAATAGCATCACAAGGGTAGGGTTTCTTACAGTGCTTTCCTATATCGATATTAGGCTCATTCACCCCATCTATTAACACGGCTTTAAACTTGTTTAAAGTGTCAGGAATATCAGCTTGCAAGGTTAATACCTTATTGGTAACCCTCTCATGTGAAAATAGCTGGCTTATGTCTAAATCATCATCACGAACATAATCCGTATTAATAATAGTGATATAAACATCTCTAACGTTATAACCCAAACCATTCAATACGTAATATTGGATTGATGCATCGTGCTTAAAAATATCTTTAGCTTCAGTGGAGCTTTTAACTTCGTAAATCTCAAAGCTACCGTCTGTCTTTTTATGAAATATATCCACCATTACAAGTACGCCGTTATACTCAAAAGTGGCTTCATAAATATCATTCAAGCCTTCATTAAGCCATTCTTGCGTTAAGGCAATCTTTTGTGAAAAAGTTGTGCCTTTAAATGGAATTTCTCGACCACCTGGAAACAGGTTACAAGCCAGATTACCAACAACATTACCCTCCTTGAATCTTGCCATTGTGGTGGCATCAGGTGGTGTTAAAACATCTTTATTGTATTTCTTTAGCCATAAGGCCTTTTCACATTGAAGTCCTTTAGTGTAGAGAGATTTTGAAAGATTAGTATTCACCATTCTCTATCAACAGATACAAATTTACTGATGTCAATTTTTTGCTCACCACTCCATTGATATGCAACTAGCTTTCCACCCTCTTTGGCTACGCTGTAATCTACGCAAGCGATATTATCTGCTAATGATCTGATACCACCCTCCATCCAATAATGCCCTAAAAATACTGGTTTATCATCATGCGCATAATCAATTAAATGATCTCCTTCTACGGTATCGTTTGGAATATGAGTAAGTGCATCATCTGGCCCCATAAAGTATTCTTTATAGGTTTTTGCAAGCTTGTCCCACCATCGGATTCGAATATGCTTTCTTGAATTTCCATCTTTATCTAAAAAACTTTGACCATCTGGCAAAGGTATTTCTTTGCCTTTCAATATCGTTTCTACCGCATCATATTGCCACGTACCCTTTACAGATGACTGCTGAAAAAGATTTTCAGTTAGCACCGGATTTCCAAGCTTAGAAATAAGATTAAAATCCCAACAAGCATGCACAACTCGTAGACCCTTCAAATCTAGCCATAGAGGCAATGTTTTAAACCATTCAATAACATCCTTCTTTTCAGCATAATCATCTTCATAAGCCATTAAAAAGGCTTTGTGCTGCTTAGTATTTTTATCATTATGTGTACGCAAATAACCGCCATTAGCATCTGGGGTGTAATAAGCAATTGCATTATATTCATGATTACCCATTACACTTAACGCATAATCACCATCAATCATAGGACGAACAATATCAATCACTTCTTTTTGGTAAATACCTCTGTCGATAAAATCACCAAGAAAAATCATCTTACGATCAGCATGTCGCCATACTTCATCAACTTTTGAATAAGACAATTTTTCTAGCAATTTTACCAATTCAGGTGCCTGACCATGAATATCCCCCACTAAATCATAACCCTGTTCTTTCATATTTATTTTATTTCCACTAATAAATTAACTCGATGAATGGCAAACATTCAATACCAAATGCCATTGTACTTTTTAGACTCTCTAAACTTGTCAAAACGATTTAAGTATTTTTCTATTAATATGTTTAGTTTCTTTATCTCTTCAAGGGTGTAAAAATTCACCATATCCTCAATCGAATTTTTAATTATTTCAAATTCATAATCACAAAATTGATGTACATCTTTTGCATAAGATTTATCACTTCGCACCGAATATAAAATCATAAACGATACCTCTCCAACACTATATTCTTCATCTATTTCATTTTCTTCAAGCTTAAAAAATACAGATTCCATCGCTTTGTCCACAAGCCTGTTTGCCTGCTTCTTTGTTAAGGCCGTCTCTTCAATAAGACTTTTAGGTATATCTTTGGTAGCTTTATATATATTTATTGTCTGTCTATATATTAGTGGAGCAACATTAAGCAGCATCTCTCTTAAAAATTCTGGCATTAGCCTTAAAGATTCAACAGATCTCTTGTAAATTTTATTACTCATACTTTGCATCCATACATCTAAGCGTGATCATTCCATCTAGCAGAGCCAATAGCCCCAACTAGAACTGGGCAATAATTAGCAGGACCTGCAAAATCAATCGACCTCTTTATTGCTTCATCTAAATTATCAGAATTCATTAAAAAATACATGGCAGCTGTAAGCACATTTGGCGCAAAACCATCTCCACGCAAATCATCAATTTGATGTGACTCTAATGCTCTTTGAGTTTCTACCAGTCTACCTTTTCGAACAGAAGCAATTGACTCGTGCCAATCTTCACCATGACTCAGCTTTCTACACAGCAGTACAGTTGCCACTGACACGTCAGCAGCCAGAGGATGCCAGTGTGTCAACTTTGCTTCTTGAATAACAATATCTGTCAGCTCTTTCTCATCTACATCTAATGTGGCTAATGCTGCCGCCCTATGGGCAGGGTTGCATCCTGCAGTCCTACCATTAGTTTCAAAATCAACCTGCTCACTTGCTTTATGAAAACTCATGCCTTTTTCAACTAATTGAAATACCCTGCTAGCTGTTGGTCCAGCATCAAAGCCATCGCGCTTATGCCACCTCATATAAGATTCGGCAATATCATCAATATCAAAACCTTCGTTTCGAATTAAACTACCGGCAAGGCCAAATGCCATACCGGTTGGACCACCATTCTGGTCAGACTTTTTCATGGTATTGAACAGGTTCTCGATATATTTCAAAGCTCTCATGTTTTATTACCTACTTAAACAAATCTTTTTGTCGATCGGAAGTTAGGTATTCACTTACCGATACTTCAGATTGCTCTTTTTAAGGTTTGCTTAGAATGGGTATAGGCACTCGTATCCATCCAGATTAATTCAGATAAGTCTAGATCCTGCTGTACACATCGACATTCCTGATTGGTAAATTCTTTAGAAAAATCAAATTCCAATCCTGGCTTTAATGAAGGGCTGTTGCCTTTAAAAATACTAAATAATACTTCAAACAAATTCTTGAGTTTTTTAACTGAATCTAATAATCTCTTTTTAGTATCGAAATCGTGTTCTTAAAATTTTATTTATTTACAACCGTTAATCTCTAATAGATCTAACAATACAAATGAAGTAGGTGCACCAGCATTCAATCAATCTCTATGATCTTTAAATCATGAACTTCTACTTTGGCAATAAAATCATTAATAATACTAATATATTCTTCACCAAATTCATCGGCAATTTTCTCCCCAACACCATGTATTTCCATCAACTCACTCATTAAAATTGGCTTAAAATAAGCCATCTCTTCAAGAGACCTGTTAGTTCCAGCTAAGTAAGCCTTGCAGCCCAACTTTTTAGCAACCTCCGTTCTGTATTCTTTTAGATACTCTAGCAATTTCTTGTCTTTAGCATCTAATATAATTTTTTCTGTAGACATTGTGACACTCGCAGTATTGCGAACCATGCTATTAGCATTACAACCTAATTCAAACAATGCCTTGTAGATAGCTGCAGTTGACTTATTGCTCAAACCAACAACTTTTTTACCAGAGCTAAAATCAGAGCCACTAGCTATAGAGTTTAGCACTTCACACATTTCAATTCTATCCATTCTATATTTTCCTATGTTGCCCTATGTTTATAAGAAAACATAATAATTTGTAGTATATACTATAGTTCAACTTAATTTATAAAATATAAAAATGTCAGGAATCAACAAAGTAATACTTATTGGAAATATGGGTACACAGCCAGAGCTTAAATACGCCTCAAGCGGCAATGCAATTTTAAATTTATCACTTGCAACAAGTGAAACTTGGACTGATAAAAACACAGGTCAAAAGCAAGAAAAAACTGAGTGGCATCGAGTGGTTTTATTTGGAAAGCTAGCAGAGATTGTTGCTAAATATTGTAATAAGGGGTCTAAACTTTATATTGAAGGCAATCTGAAAACTCGAAAATGGACGAATAAAGAGGGAAAGGATCAATACATAACTGAAGTTATTGTTAGTGGGTTTAGTGGCACTGTACAAATGTTAGATAACATTAAACAAGATAACGCCGATACACTTAACTACACTGATGCGTCGACTGAGAAAACAATTAAACCGGTAGACATTCACCCATTCGATGAGCCGCTTTTTTAACTGAAATAATTTAATCTATGGAAAATTTAACAAGTAAATAAAATATTCATTTTAAGCTGTTAAGTACTTTTTAAGAAACCTTGATATTGTATTCCTTAAATTGTTTAATGGTAGTAATATATTTTGCAATCGATACGGCATTATGCAGCTTATGTGTTGAAAGCATAAGTTGAGCAGAAAATCCTATATCGTCAGAGCTAATAATACGTAGCACGTAGTTATCATAATCATCCTGTGAAACAATAATTGTTTTTCTATTATGTGAATCGTGCTCAACATCACGTATATCAGTTATATAATCAAATACGCTCTCATCTTTTTTTAACGTTTTAATTAAAGTTTTTATGAAATTTTTCCCATGATGCCTTCCATAAGTGGTGCTTGTTTGGCTAAGCTTTCCCTTGATATTTGGGTTATTTAATAGAATACCTTTAAGCTTGTTTGTAGAAAAATTCTTAAGTTGTTTATTACTATATTTACTTTCATCATTTGCCAACTTTTTAATCTCAATTTTTTGAGCATCAATTTTATTAGATAAGTCACTCACTTTAATTTCAGATACATTCAATGCTCGTGTCTCTTCCTCAAGAGCACTTATCCAGTCATCTATATCGTCATCTTTATTTTTTGATATATCTTCAAGTTCTTGTATTTTTTGTTTTTGCTTCTTTACTGTTTTCTGAGTAGTAATTAAACTATCTTTAGATTTTTTAATCGCATCTTTTTTTCTAACAATAATATTGCTTAAATTAAGAACACTTACTAATCTCACCCACTGAAGTGACAACAATAAAATAAGAAAGAAAGCCCATGATGGGCGAGATCTTAACCATGCTATATTTAAAACAAAGCCATTTCCACCTAAAATTTTAGCATCTGTTATAGAGAAAAACATACTTCTAAGAGCGCTCCTCCATATAGATGGATTTGAGCGTTTAAAAATTTCAATAGTGGCATCAAGGCTAGCTATATAAACAAGCTCATCATTTAGATCTGATAGTTTTAATTCCTCCCTGTCTTTGTATTGAATCCTCCCCTGCTCCAATAAAATATTTTTATCTTTATCTTTAATTGATACATAACTTCCATAGTATGTAGGAATTTCATCTAGCAAGGTATCAATGTCTTTTAAGCACAGTCTTACCGTATTCAAATTATTTTCCATACATGTAGAGGAGTAAATATTCACCAACTTGGCAAGATTCTCTATTTCCATTCTGCTTTTATGGTCAATGCTTTCGTAAAATAAATGATTATTGATATAAGTAAAAATAAACCATAGAAAGAAAAAGAAAGACCAAAACCAACTAGCTTTGTATAATTTAAAATAATCTAAAATCATAAATTAGAAAGCCTCTCGTAAGTTAGTTTACAAGCTTCTAATAAGGCCAAATCACTCATCCACCACTCACTAGCATCATAATAAGAGGTGTCACCGTTGTAATTAACTATATTAAACCCAGGATCCATATCCAACCATATGTGTGGCGGAATAGTTATTCTCATTTGCATAAATTGATCAAGTAACAGTCTTTCAACCTCCCGATCTGTCTCATATTTTTTATTACTTAAGTAGATATGATAGGTCATCCATAAATTCATTTCGGGAGTATGCACAAGCTCTTGAGGCATTCCTTGCCCTTCAACAAAATCTTGGTCAGACACATCTGTATAGCCCTGCAACGCCATAATATTATAATTTTTACTCATTTTCTACAATTCCTTCCTAATTTTATAAAACCACTGCAACGATCCAAATGTACTCGCACCCTTGGTGTCATAACTAATCATATCGCCATTCTTAAGCATTTTTACAGTAACAAGTGCCTTAGGATAATCGTATCGGAATGTATTTTTTAATCTTATAGGGTGACTTTGACTAATCAAATAAACACATAAAAAATCACCTTCAACATTCCAATGGTCAAATACTGCCGTTGTGGAAAGTGATGTACTCCAGTCTACCTCAGGACTCATTTCCTTTAGTTTCTGAATATTGGTTTCTTTCAGTGTGGCTTTTTCTTGATTTTTCCTTTCGGCCTCTTTTACTTTATTCTGCCACCCGGTGATTTCTTTAGTGTGTATTGCTTTTTGCTCTTCAGATTTATCATGAAACATTTTCTTTTGTAAGCGAAGTTGTTTATCTTTAACTATTTGAGACATTTCAAATGGTGACAAACCTGGGTCATCTAAAAAAACAGGATGGTACCAAGTAGCTATTTCTTCGGTAGTCAATACAGTCCCTCCCTCCATGTAATAATCAATAAATTCATCAGTTTTGCTATTTTTTGCCTGCTGCTGCTTTTCAGTATCGTCATGAATTGGCCACAAAGTATTTATAACATCATTTTTCTCTCCCATAGTGCAAACCTTAACGCTTCCGTTATATGTAACACCATTAACAGATAACCTTCCAATAAAGTTTTCACTCCTGCCTTCAGCTCCATAATTATCAAACACACCGTCAGAAAACACTAGACTAATATCTTCTTGAGTGTCTGATATGGAAATTCCTAATCTTAAGGCAATTGTGACTAAAAATTTTTGATACTTGCCCTTTTTCATTTCAGGAGTTATATTGTATTTTTTAAAAAATATTTTTTTTAATTTGCTGTTTTTTTTATCCATAATTTTGCCCTCTGGACCTATACCACTCACTATTACCTCATCTTTAGTGAATTCTTGTAGAATTTCAACATCTCTAGATAACTGCTTGAAACTGAAAGAAATGCGTTCCTTCTCTACATCAACATTCATAACCTTAACTTCAAGTCTTTGACCTATATGAAATATAGAATTGAGATTTTTTATAGACCGTCCTTTCTCCCATAAAATATCTGATAAATGAATTAAGCCATTTATGCCGCCTGGAAGACTAACAAATACACCAAAGTCTGTAACTGATTCAATATCTGCAGTAATTTTGTCACCCTTAATGTACGTTGAATCAAACACCTTCCAAGGATTTTTCTGGGCTTGCCTTATTGATAAAGACATGCGAAATTCAGATTCTTGTATATCCAAGATAACCACTTCAACTTTCTGACCTATCTTAACAACTTCAGAAGGAGTGACTTTACTCCTAGACCAGCTCATTTCAGTTGCATGAACTAAACCTTCAATGCCAGCTTCGATACGAACAAAGGCGCCATAATTGGTTAAACTAGAAACCATGCCGACAACTTTCTTTCCGATAGGAAGATGGTCTAAAATACCATCCCAAGGACTATCTATCAATTGTTTAAGGCCTAGTGATACACTCACCCCCTCTTTATTGTATTTTAGAATCTTAACTGTAATTTTATCATTAATCTTTAATTTTTCAGATGGGTGATTAACACGCTCCCATGAAATGTTTTTGTTATGTAGCAATCCATCGATACCGTCAATATCAACAAGTGCACCATACTTAGTAAGTCTATCAACTCTTCCCTCGATTATCTGACCTACTTTAAATTTACAAAGACCTTGATTTATAATAATATTCTGCTCATTTACCCTATTCAGCTTAAGGGCATCCCTTCTAGAAACCCTTATTCGATTTAAAGTATTTTTACCTAATCTTTTAATAATTATTGGCACATTTTGACCAACTAAAAAACTAAAATCCTTGGTAACATCTTCACAGTTATCAGCCATATAGTCTGGCATAAATGCCTTAATTCCCATCACCTCAACCACCAGCCCTCCTACAGTGGAGCTAAGCACCCGCCCAGAAATAATTTCTTTTGATTGCATTTTTAACTCTAATTGCTTTTTAATATGGACAAGTTCGCTTGACTTCATTATGTTATTTTGATTATGGATTCGTAGAATGTATAGTAGAATTCGAAATTGAATCAATTTTAAATACTGACCACTTCCCCCTGCTAAAGATTGCTCTGGCAACTATGTAACAATCTTGAATAATTTTATTCTTTTGTAATAGAGCCTTTGGAACATAGAAATCACTCACAAATCCAAAATCTGGCTTATCCGTATCAATACCAGATGAGCCGTAAATCACATCTTCGTAACTTAATGTACTACCATTAGTTTTATATTTTAACGAGAGCTTGCCCTCTATAATTTTTAGCAATGAAGGTTTGACTTCATTTGTTTTGATAATTTTCAAGACATGAACTCTTGACTTGTTTTGCTTCTGGTCAAATATCTCAAAAAAGCTTATCTTTATGAAATCACCAACACTAGGTCTAATTTCTGTATCAGAAAATCTAATAATTCCATCTGTATGAAAATCAACAACATAATGAAAAAGTTTTTTCTCTTTATTAGTGTGATCTACCAATGCTATATCAGTACTAGCACCACTAATTAAATCATTTTTCTTAAGGTGAGATTTTTGAATCTTAAGCGGCAAGAATCTTCCATCTTTCTTGCGATATGACTTGATTTGATATACATCGTTAGTATTTGATTTTTTTAGCAAAGAAAACTTACGACTATTTAAAGAAAAACTAATATCACCTAAATCGCTAAAAGAAACCATACTCTTATGTTCTTTATTTTTCCACTGATCATATAGAAGCATATCTATCCAAGGTATGTCGCTATACACATATTCTTCCGCTAGAGAAATATTATCCTTATAAAGGAATGTATTATCTTTAACTTCTACATCTTTAACATACTCATGAATTGTATGAAAATCCTCAGATAACTTCCAGCCTTTTTTCTCTCGATGTTTTTTATATAAATTCAGTTCAGATGCCGCCCCTTCTGCATCGCCACAATCAAATAACAACTTGGCAAGGTCGATATGAATAGTTCCCAAAAAATCTTCATCCTTCTGCAGACTGACAGCTTTACACAACATTGATACTGCAATCTTACTATTCGTATGTTTTATCAAATTAGCAAATTCATGCCAAACATAAGCCTGATCACCCTTTTCCAAGGCTATATTTTTATATAATTTAATCGCTTCTTGACTTCTTCCCAAGACATTAAGAAGCGTGGCGTATTCTCTCACAATCCAAATATCATCACTATAAAACTCTAGCGCTTTTTCATACAAAGGTAATATCCAACTAAAGTCTTTATCTTGATTTGACTGTATTTTTATAAATTCAAAAACTCTTTTTAAAGATTTTAATACTAAAGGTTTATTAGTAAATTCACCTCTTACTTCTTCATTCCAGTCTTGTTCTCGGAAATTACCAACCCCCCATTTGCGAAAAAAATCAAAGAACCTATAAGACTCATCCTTATCCATAAGCCTATGTGCAGTTTTCAATACTTCTGAATGCCATTTTGATACACCATAATACGAGTAAGTTAATGCATACTTATCAAACTCAACCCATAATTCTTTATGCTTTCCATCTTTATGTAAATTAAATATTTTCCAAAATTCATTTTCTCTAAGGGTGTCAATTACTAGCACCTTGTCACCAATAACATTTAAAAGATACTCAATATCAATCTGATCACTTTCACTTCCAATCTGTCTCAATAAGCGCACAACCATTGATGGGTATTTTTTATCACCATTAACTTCTCCACACCAATCCTCCTCCCTCAAGTATTCAGGGTTCCATATTTGAAAAAACTTAAATAAATCAAATTTTTGATGTTTTTGGGAGTAGCTAATCGCAAACTTCAACATAAAAGAATGTACCAATTCAGGCCTTGTATTTTGCAACTTTAAATATTCAAATAATAAATTCTTTACATCCTGAATACTTAATGCACCCTCTTCGGCTTTCATATATCGATAAATTGCCCAGCCAAAAGATTCATGATAGCTTACAGGTAGTTTTTTTTCATCTTTAAGATGTCTAAATAATTCTAGAGAATGCTTATGCTCACCCCTCTTACTAAGCTCTTCAGCTTTTTGAACTTCAATGTAATTTGAATCAATTCTTGGCTTCAGGAAGTCAATCTGTTTAGAGATGATTTCATCATTGGTGATATTGATCGATAGCAATTGATTGAAAAAATTCCCTGCATTGCCTGAACTAGCTTTAATTTCATTTTTTACAATATCAATTAAGGTCCATGCATAGGCTTTTTGAACCCAAGTATCGCTGGAATTTTGCCCATAAAGCTTTACTGCTAAATCGTAAGCCTCTATTAGATTTCCAGATTTTCTTAATCTGAAAACCTCTTGAGAATTATCCCCCTCATCCTCAAAGTAATTGTTACGCGTACGTGGCATTACTTTTCGCTATTTTTTTTAAGATAGTTTTATAATTATCCCAAATCATCGGCTGAGTGTAGCTAATTGAAATAATACTGGTAAAAAGACCATTTCCATCATAGTTCATATCAACAGTCAAACTTGAGTCACCTTTTGATATATTAATTGTATCCTTGTAGGATGTTTGAATAATATTTAAAATTTTATACCCATCATCTTTTAACAATAAAGAGACATCTATATAAATTTCTCTTCTCCATTCATCATTAATAAAATCAAAATTAACAATCCCCTGGTCTTCTTTAAGAGTGCTAATCACCCTCTCTCCTAATTCTTCAGACTCCGCTTTCAACAAAATAGGAATTCTTACGTGGCCTTTTTTATTATAGTAAATAGATATTTTTACAGATTTTTTACTATTATCAACTAAGGTATAAACCTCATGATAATCTTGATGAAGTATAGATTCTACATCTATACCTTTAGTTTCAAGCTTACTGTAAATAAAATAAAATATTTGGATCAATATTGGGGTTAGCTCCACATCTGGGAAATTAAAATCTTTTACTATTGAAGCACTAGATAGACTGACCTCAGAATCTTTATCAGCTATAAAGTAAATATTTTTAGCTTTCTGATTGACTTTAGGGTTATCCTTGAATTCAATTTTAAGTAATGGCGTTATCGGAACATAATTAATAAGACAGACATTATTTTTAGCTCTCGTCAGTCCGGTATAGATCAACTTAAAATACTGCTTATTAGTCTTGCCCAGTCTTTCAGGATTAACGTCAAAAATAACATCACTCCATTTATATGACACAGATTTATGCACTGTCAAACTCCAGCCAAATTTTATATGTGCTGCATTTTTATATTTATAATATTTTGAAGAAGAATCTCTGAGTAGAAAATTTTCAACATTCTTTCTATGGGTTTGTTTTGCAAGCTTAATTAGTTTTTTTAATTGCCCCTCTTTCTCTTTTAATTTAGTTTTTACTCTTTCTCCATTATTTAATTCAAATTCAAGCACGCTTACCTCTTTAAATATTTTGACATATTCACTTGAATTTATAAGTTGAATATTTAAGTCTGAATTTACAAATGGATTTTTCTCAATCTCTTTCGATATTTCTCGATCAAGAGCAACTTTTATAGCCACAGTCTCTTTCTCTGAAAGCTCCCCTTTATCACTCAACCTAAAGTTTTCCAAACTTAATATTTCAATTTTTTGCTGGGTATTATTCAATACTAATGACAAGGGTCTATATTTAAGAATTATTGGGGCATGCCCTTTTAAAATAACGGCTTCAGAAATTACATTATTAGAGGCACTCTGAACAACTGCAAACTCCCCATTAAAGATCCTATTAGGCTCTCCAAATGGATCATTCATATTTTCTATTCTAAAATTATTATTAAAAATAATAAGATCATCTTTTGCAATATCGCTACCATTATTAAGGATAGAATTTTTTATCCATAAATTAATCTTTTGAACATCAAAATTTGTATAACTCAATATATGAAAATCTATATTATTTCTAATTTTATCCTCCACCAAATGAGAGACTTCATTCTTACTTATTGATTGAAACTCTTGAGAAAAATCAAAAGATAATCGATTATATTTTTCAAGCCTTATTCCATTGACCGCTAAAAGCGCCTGATTAACTATTGGTGAAATATCATTCTTATCCAGTAATTCAAAAACTGATGTTTCAAATTTATACTTTTCACGAAAATAATCTGCATTTAAAGCATTATCCTTGTCACTAGTTGATGACAGTTGAAATCCATCACCAATAAAAATAATTTTCCTGTTTGATTCATTTAAATTTGTATAATCTATAAAATCTTTAAGTAGAAATCCAGATCCAAATCTCATATCGATTGATTGAAAATAACTATTTGAAACTAATTGTGCTACATCGACGATGAACACCGCCCTATCTTCGCTATCATTTTTCTTCAATGGCATTACATCCAAATATGTCTTCACATAGTCTGATAGATCAATTTGATCACCATTTAAATCAAAAAATACACCGTCTGAATCCTTGATAAAGTCTATTTGATCACCTTTATTGTCAAACAGCTTAACCACTTCTTTTAGTGGCACACCGCCATATATATGAGAATATATACTACTAAACTCTATATCCAAATCAGATAGCAAATTTAAAGAAACCCTTCCTGAAGGTGCAAAAAAATCAACTTGAGTGATACCATTATCAAAAGCAATATCTTCAATAAATGGCATTAAATGAGATTTCCCACTTAAAGATGTCCCCTGTAGAATGAAAATCTTTTCTACATCAGATTTTATGAATTCGACAACCTCCTGAAGGGCAGATTTTTGATCAAGGTATAATTCACCATAATTTAACTTAGATGGGGCTTTTTCAATCAATTTACTTTGATTATAGTTTTCGAGCATTAGAAATTTTTCAGCCCTAAATACATCCTTAAAAATATCAAAAGAATTTCTAGATAAATCAACATCTTCATCAGTCACATCGAGAATATCTTTTATAGTTTCTAAATATCCTGCCGAGTCTGTAATAAAAAAATCAATTTCATCCCTACCAGGAATATGACCAATAAGGCTCACCGGCCTTTGAAAACAAACTACTTTTTTCACATGTGATGGATTTAACTTTTCATTGTTTTTTAAAATTACAGATTCAATCTCGCTATTATAAAAAACCCATGTAAAGGCTTTTTTCTGCTGAAATAGTTGCTTATATGGATTTATATGACTCCCCCCTTTGACCACATCTTCATTTCTAGTCACCCATTTACCTTCAGAAAAATCCGAGTCTGACTTTGGCAGGATTATGTCTCCACCATAATTTTTAAAGTCAATTAATAATATTGCATTAGTGGTGATAAGCAAACAATCAATCTTTAAACTTTCAGATATTTCACATTCTGAATTTCCTATCAACAATCCATCAATTGAATATTCATCAAAAAGGGTGTTTAAATTCTTAGAAAACTCCCTAAAAAAGGTATTTTCATAACTTCTGACAGCTGTCGAACCTCTTCTAATTTCAAGCATTTTTTTTACTGTACACCTTTTATAATATTTTCAGTCTATAAGATTTATTGAATTAGCAATATTTAATTAAATATACCATATTGGTATTATATGATTTAAAACAACCCATATATATTATAATTTAAGTATCGTTCTTTTATTCTCAAACGAGAATACCTTTTGAAAAAGGGTTTAACAATAATAAAAACATGCATATTTTTTTGCATTATTAAAATTCTAAAAGATTAAGCTTTTAGGGTTGAGTTACTAAGTTTTTTATAAAGAACGATACCTATATTCAATAAGGCGATAATGAGTAATTTAAAAGAAATGATATGGAGCGTTTTAACAGAAAATGAACATAAAATTAGCTACTCAAAATCTGTTGGAGTTGATGGAATAAATGGTGAAAAATTTCTCTATAGTAGTAATGAGTTAAAAATCATTCGACAAAAAATTGATGGTAAATGCTATAAATTTTCCAACTATAAAGAAAATTTAATTGTAAAAAGGCATAACCATACTAGGCAAATATCTATTCCCACTCAAAGAGACAAACTTGTCTTGCAAGGCCTATTAAAAGTTTTACAAAAAGATATTCCTATTTGCACTACAACTGCGATAAATAAAATTGTAGATATAAAAGATAATCGTAATCATTACGATAGCTTTATAAAAATTGATATTGAAAATTTTTTTCCATCAATAAATCACGGGAAATTACTTTCTCTTATCAAGGGAAAGATTGGAGATGAAGTGTATAACCTTGTTAAGTTAGCTATTACACAGCCTACCATATGCATAGATACACCCAAGAAAGAAAGAAATGCAAGCCTTAATTATATTGGCATCCCCCAAGGGCTACCAATATCTAGTTTTTTATCAGATATTTTTCTAGAAACAATAGATCAAAAATATACAAAAAATTCAAAAATCAAATATTATAGATTTGTAGACGATATCCTAATTCTATGCAAGACCTCTGATGTAGATGTTTTAATTAATAGCACCAAGAAAGATTTTTTAGATCTAGATCTAGTAGTTCATGAACAAAGTGATAATAAGGACAAAAGCTCTCATGGTAATATTGCGGATGGATTTCAATATCTAGGCTATAGCTTTACAAATAACCTTGTAAGTGTGCGCCAATCTTCAGTGCAAAAACTTTATAACAATATTAACAAATTGTTTATCACCTATAGCTATAAAAAAGCCAGCATTAAAAAAGAAAACAATACAGATAAAGAGCGGTTAATTGAAGATTTATTCTATGAGCTTAACGCAAAAATTGCAGGTGCTAAATACAATAATAAAAAATATGGTTGGATTAATTATTTCTCAGAAATTAACGACCAAACATTATTGTTTAAAATCGATAGTCATGTTACAAAGATGATGAAAAAATACCTTACTGAGAGTGATTTAGAATATTTGAAAAATAACAACTTAAGGATTAAAAAGTTTTCTAAAGCTATATTTGAAATCAAGAAAAAAGACAGTAATTATATCGAGCACCCTAAGGCCATTAGCTTAACAAGATGGCTCAAAGGTTTTCTTGTTGATGAAGATACAAAAGCCAAACAAAACAAAAAGTTGACAAAAAATATAGATAAATCTAGCAGTCCATCAAACTCTACTCAACCGCCAAAAGAAGTGCTAAAAAAAATCAATGCAAATGATTTTAGAAATCCCGAAAAAACCATAGCTTCGTTGAGGGGTGACGTAGAACCATATTAATCAAGTGACTAATATGGAAAGGATTATGCAGGCTCCTATATCAACTTCTTAAGATTTTCAAGAATCTTCACCATTGCATAAGTATCAAGTTTGCAATATTCTAGTAATGAAGTTCTAATTCTGGCAAACTCATCTGTGTCGGTTTCCTCTCCTAACTGAACAAACACTCTCATGGCATCGCCACCATTATGCACGCCATCTAGATCATGATAAGCATCTTTCATCTCAGGGACGATAGCTGGTAAGGCGTACTTCAACCCATAATGACCTTGCATTTCTGGCATCCAATAGTAGCCCTTTTGAAAAGGTATTGCTAAATCTATAAAATTATCATGAATATTCATTAGATGCTCTGCATGCTCAGAATAATTCTCAACTAGTGTGCGGATAATACTCTTTTCAAAACTTATATTAAATGCCATTACACAGGCATCTTTAGGTATATCTTTAACCATACGTTTGACTATACCTTCTCTTGGGTCTTGCCCAGGAGTGGCCAAATACTCTTTATGCTCTAATGATCCATCTTCTTGCTCAATATGCAATGAATACTGGAAAGGGTATTTACCATATGGCTTCATCCCCTTAAATTCTGGTATCGCCGGCCCAAGTGTTTCGAAATCAAAATGATAAACAGGGTAGGCAATAGAGTCTACAAAATCTTTAATAGCATCCTTGTTGATTACACCCTTCTGAGCCTTCCATACATCCACTTTATTCTGCTGAATGTTTGTTAGTTTTATATCATCTGGAATATCCTCAACGGCCACAATTCCTTCTTTATACAACTGAATGGACTTAGGGTTAGCACTCATCTGAAATATATTAAACACTGAGTATTTGGGAATACCCCTTTGCCGCCTCCAACAATAGTTAATAGCATCACAAGGGTAGGGTTTCTTACAGTGCTTTCCTATATCGATATTAGGCTCATTCACCCCATCTATTAACACGGCTTTAAACTTGTTTAAAGTGTCAGGAATATCAGCTTGCAAGGTTAATACCTTATTGGTAACCCTCTCATGTGAAAATAGCTGGCTTATGTCTAAATCATCATCACGAACATAATCCGTATTAATAATAGTGATATAAACATCTCTAACGTTATAACCCAAACCATTCAATACGTAATATTGGATTGATGCATCGTGCTTAAAAATATCTTTAGCTTCAGTGGAGCTTTTAACTTCGTAAATCTCAAAGCTACCGTCTGTCTTTTTATGAAATATATCCACCATTACAAGTACGCCGTTATACTCAAAAGTGGCTTCATAAATATCATTCAAGCCTTCATTAAGCCATTCTTGCGTTAAGGCAATCTTTTGTGAAAAAGTTGTGCCTTTAAATGGAATTTCTCGACCACCTGGAAACAGGTTACAAGCCAGATTACCAACAACATTACCCTCCTTGAATCTTGCCATTGTGGTGGCATCAGGTGGTGTTAAAACATCTTTATTGTATTTCTTTAGCCATAAGGCCTTTTCACATTGAAGTCCTTTAGTGTAGAGAGATTTTGAAAGATTAGTATTCACCATTCTCTATCAACAGATACAAATTTACTGATGTCAATTTTTTGCTCACCACTCCATTGATATGCAACTAGCTTTCCACCCTCTTTGGCTACGCTGTAATCTACGCAAGCGATATTATCTGCTAATGATCTGATACCACCCTCCATCCAATAATGCCCTAAAAATACTGGTTTATCATCATGCGCATAATCAATTAAATGATCTCCTTCTACGGTATCGTTTGGAATATGAGTAAGTGCATCATCTGGCCCCATAAAGTATTCTTTATAGGTTTTTGCAAGCTTGTCCCACCATCGGATTCGAATATGCTTTCTTGAATTTCCATCTTTATCTAAAAAACTTTGACCATCTGGCAAAGGTATTTCTTTGCCTTTCAATATCGTTTCTACCGCATCATATTGCCACGTACCCTTTACAGATGACTGCTGAAAAAGATTTTCAGTTAGCACCGGATTTCCAAGCTTAGAAATAAGATTAAAATCCCAACAAGCATGCACAACTCGTAGACCCTTCAAATCTAGCCATAGAGGCAATGTTTTAAACCATTCAATAACATCCTTCTTTTCAGCATAATCATCTTCATAAGCCATTAAAAAGGCTTTGTGCTGCTTAGTATTTTTATCATTATGTGTACGCAAATAACCGCCATTAGCATCTGGGGTGTAATAAGCAATTGCATTATATTCATGATTACCCATTACACTTAACGCATAATCACCATCAATCATAGGACGAACAATATCAATCACTTCTTTTTGGTAAATACCTCTGTCGATAAAATCACCAAGAAAAATCATCTTACGATCAGCATGTCGCCATACTTCATCAACTTTTGAATAAGACAATTTTTCTAGCAATTTTACCAATTCAGGTGCCTGACCATGAATATCCCCCACTAAATCATAACCCTGTTCTTTCATATTTATTTTATTTCCACTAATAAATTAACTCGATGAATGGCAAACATTCAATACCAAATGCCATTGTACTTTTTAGACTCTCTAAACTTGTCAAAACGATTTAAGTATTTTTCTATTAATATGTTTAGTTTCTTTATCTCTTCAAGGGTGTAAAAATTCACCATATCCTCAATCGAATTTTTAATTATTTCAAATTCATAATCACAAAATTGATGTACATCTTTTGCATAAGATTTATCACTTCGCACCGAATATAAAATCATAAACGATACCTCTCCAACACTATATTCTTCATCTATTTCATTTTCTTCAAGCTTAAAAAATACAGATTCCATCGCTTTGTCCACAAGCCTGTTTGCCTGCTTCTTTGTTAAGGCCGTCTCTTCAATAAGACTTTTAGGTATATCTTTGGTAGCTTTATATATATTTATTGTCTGTCTATATATTAGTGGAGCAACATTAAGCAGCATCTCTCTTAAAAATTCTGGCATTAGCCTTAAAGATTCAACAGATCTCTTGTAAATTTTATTACTCATACTTTGCATCCATACATCTAAGCGTGATCATTCCATCTAGCAGAGCCAATAGCCCCAACTAGAACTGGGCAATAATTAGCAGGACCTGCAAAATCAATCGACCTCTTTATTGCTTCATCTAAATTATCAGAATTCATTAAAAAATACATGGCAGCTGTAAGCACATTTGGCGCAAAACCATCTCCACGCAAATCATCAATTTGATGTGACTCTAATGCTCTTTGAGTTTCTACCAGTCTACCTTTTCGAACAGAAGCAATTGACTCGTGCCAATCTTCACCATGACTCAGCTTTCTACACAGCAGTACAGTTGCCACTGACACGTCAGCAGCCAGAGGATGCCAGTGTGTCAACTTTGCTTCTTGAATAACAATATCTGTCAGCTCTTTCTCATCTACATCTAATGTGGCTAATGCTGCCGCCCTATGGGCAGGGTTGCATCCTGCAGTCCTACCATTAGTTTCAAAATCAACCTGCTCACTTGCTTTATGAAAACTCATGCCTTTTTCAACTAATTGAAATACCCTGCTAGCTGTTGGTCCAGCATCAAAGCCATCGCGCTTATGCCACCTCATATAAGATTCGGCAATATCATCAATATCAAAACCTTCGTTTCGAATTAAACTACCGGCAAGGCCAAATGCCATACCGGTTGGACCACCATTCTGGTCAGACTTTTTCATGGTATTGAACAGGTTTTCAATGTACTTTAAAGCGCTCATAATTATATAATTTTTATCCAAATTCTTACTTTTGTCGATCAGAACTCAATCCATTTAGGTGCCAACTTCTTTTTAACAAACAGCCTCTTAACCATTTTAAGTAATTGACTTTCCCGTTTAAGCTTAAATTTCACCTTTGGCAATATCAAGCGGTGCAGTTGCTCAATTTCATCTAGACTCGTATCAATATAGCTAATATACGGTGTAATACGGAAGCCCTTAAGGCCAATAGACTCCACAAAACCAATATTCTTTTTGCTGTCATCTACTAACAAGTCGCCATTAATATAACGAATATCCTTTGGCAAGGATTTACCCCAAGTGGCACCTGGATCATAATCATCTCGATACACTGCATCAATAAAATATCTACTCAGTCCTAGTTGATCAATAATTCCTTCAGCTCTAGCCTTGGTGCTTGCTGTCCATATACTTATCTCAATGCCATTCTCACTTAACGAATCTAACAACTCAAACATACCTTCCCGTACACTCTCCCCCTTCTCACAAATCAAGGTATTGTCTAGATCAAATACTACTTTACCAATACTCCGCCTAGACTCATTTTTCACTTTGAAGTTATATAGCTTTGCAAAATCAAACTCATCAGCAATACGCTTAGCCTCATCATCATGCAAGCGATTTGCATCAGGGTCGATTCCCACTCTGCCCAAATCCAACCGATCAGCATCCCAACAAGTATTAATGGTAATACATGTTGGTCGTATGCCGTGCGTGTGCCCCTTGCAAGCGTCTGTCAACTGCTTAAACTGCACATCGTTAAGCGAAATAGTATCTCGATACTTAGTGGCAAATACAGCCGCTCTAGGGCCATGTCCTTTATCTTGACCTTCATTCTCACGCATGCAATCATGTAAAAATGCAAAATAAGACAACACAGCCTTATCAGCGCCATTAAAGTTAGCAAGGTAATGGCCATTGCGCTCAACAGCTTTCCAATGCTTTAATCCGTGAGCAGGGCTAGTAATAAAAGATGATTCTTGTCTTAATATCTCTAACATCTCTAATGCAATCATAATAATCTAACCTTTACTACCATGTAAAACTCGTATTACCGTCACCTTGATAGTCTCTAACCTCTTCGATCTCTTCCCTAAAGAAATTGTATAAAACTCTTTTCATCTGCATGTTATGTCTTGACACGGTTAAAGCATATTCTATCAATCCGTGATATTTTTTAGCTTTATCTTTTAATACTATTATTACCGTCTCTGCTAATGACTCATCTTTCTCTATAACCGACTTTGAAATCGCATAATTAAGAATTGTGTTGTACCATTTTGAAAATTCTGGATTATCTAAAGTATTCATATTTTTAGTCCTTAAAAGAAATATGTCCACTTCCCTTGCATTAGTAACACTCAATTCTTCAGCCTCTCGTATAAAAACAGAATGATAACCCTTAGGATCAATATATTGTAAAACAGCACGCCACTCCCTAAAGTTATTGTCTAATTCATACAAAGTGATTACCTCTAATATTTTTTTTACCTCTTTAATTGTTACTGGATCTAAATTGTTAATAACTCTCTTATACCTCCCTCCACATGTTGTGCAAAACATCTTGCCACACACAGGTTGGGATATATTTTCAAATGTTTGAATTGTTTTTAAAACAAAATAATCTGTCATTTTTACAACCCTCCAAACAAATCTTTTTGACGATCAGAGGTTAGATATCCATCAGCCAGAAACTTAGTTTGCTCTTTTAATACTTCTTTGGAAGATTGATGTGGTGTCGTATCCATCCAAGTGAGCTCTGATAAATCTAAATCTTGCTGTACACATCGACACTCTTGATTGGTAAATTCTTTAGAAAAATCAAATTCCAATCCTGGCTTTAATGAAGGCGCACTACCCTTAAAAATATTAAACAATGACCCGATCATAAATCAAATAAACCTTTAAATTTTTTAGCAAATGAATCTGTATCTTTATCATAATCAGTAAACTCTTCTTCAGAAGTGGTTTGATACTCATTCACCTGCTTTGTTTTAATAACATTATCATTCTCATCTTTAACCACCATCTTCCAAAGTACCTGTTGTTTCTTGTTAAGCTCATCATCTTTATCGGTCTTACTAACCACAAATTGACCAGATAATTTATGTGCCACTCTAATCGTTTCAGAAGGTCTGTATTTATCATAAAACTTATAAACCACATCTCTCATCTGTGGTGTCAACCTATGCATTGCTTGTACCGCGAATTCATGTGGAATGTCACCATAAAACGCTTCAGCAATGCCACCGGTAATACACGTCAACGTATCACTATCACCACCTAATGATATTGCACAGCGTATCGCATCTTCAAAATCAGTGGAATCTAAAAAGGCAACAATTGCCTCTGGCACCGTCCCTTGGCAAGACTCATTAAACTCATAATCTGGTCTAATATCATCAATAGTGCGATCCAAGTCATACTCAAACTGTTTGCTAATGTAGGTTCTAATAGCCTCTTTAGTAGCACCTTTTCTAGCCATAAAAATACAAGCAGATGTTGCTTGAGCACCTTTAATACCTTCTGGGTGATCGTGTGTAAATGAAGCAAAATATTTGGCTTTTTCTAGTACATCTTCAATAGTGTCATAAGCATAACCAACAGCACTAGTTCTCATGGCTGAACCATTACCCCAGCTATTGTAAGATTGATCAGATTGATATTTGCACCAATGATGAAACCTATGCCCATATCCCGCGTGAGGATGCTGGGTGTAATACCAATGCATAGTTTTGCCGTAATCAACACTACGATCAATCGCATCCATTAGTGCAACTGTTAGAACACTATCATCCGTAAAGAAAGATCTCGGGCTAAATAGAGGTTTAAAGTCTTTGTGTTTGATATTATTCCATTCGTATACTGAACCAACAACATCACCTGTAATTGCACCTAACATTAATTAAACTCTCACCACTCTTTCAACAGGTCTTGTTGAATCTTGATTTGCAGGAAAAGCCAACATATCTTCTTCAAAATCTCTAATCACCCGATCAGATATTTTCTTAAATTGAATTCTTGCTTTTTCAATATTAATTTCATCATTATTATGGAATGCCATTGCATCAACTAACTTACTAAAAGCTAGCCTTATTTCTCTATCGACACCCATCACTTCTACCACTGCATGACCTCTTGATCTTCTAATCATTATCTTCTCCTGCTTGCTGTTTATTATTTAATATTTAGTGCTTGGTTGCACTCTCTGATTCCAGGAATTCACACTGCTCTACAGCTAGCTGCAACAGCTTTAAAATATCCATTCTATCAAGCTTGTTATAAGCATCTTCATTACTACTTGCAGGCACTGATAGCACCACATCTAGCGTAACATTAATTTCTTTTATCTCTTCCATATAACCTCCAAAGTTAAGAAAAAATACCTCAAAATTCAGAGAACAAAAGCCCCTCGCTTATTTACAGAAAATAACGAAAATATATGAAAATTAGGCTTTAAATTCGAACTGAACTTGTGTCAATTGTAGAGCAAATTGAATGAAGTTTTGATGAAGTTTTGATATATTTTTTGACCAATTCCTGCAGGTCAATTGGAGCTTGATTTTTTTTGATAAAAAAATATTAAATGCAGAATTGGGGTTGGTTTTTTTTTGTGAATTAATATCTAATTCAAAAGGAATTAAATCATTATTACAATATTCTATCTCAATCATTAGTTAGAGAAATTGACTCACTGACATTATATTTAGAATACTGTAATCCCGGTATCTCTAGATATTTAATCCACATAAAAAGATTGGCCTGAAGGTCTTTTATCTCTTTCCTATAGGGCTTTGGATCATTTAATAGTGCATCATGCAGCAGATTTGAAATTGCGCCAAATCTCAGGGATTTAGACTCTTCTTCTAGCAACTGATCTTTTAGCCACCTTACGACCCTTAATTCCACAAATTTACATCTTAGCAAGTCTATGTCTACATCTAGACCATCTACCCCTAATAAAGATAAATCATGCTTAACATCATCTTCATTACTGCTATTTGGACTTGCAAATAGCAGCTCATCAACCCATAAATAATCAACTTTCTGTTCTAAAAGTTTTTGAATTTTAGTTGGCCATTTATCTGGAGCGCCACTTTTTTCTGAAGATTTAATATCATCAACAATCTCTTTCATTTGATAGTACAAGCCATCTGTCATTGTTGTGCAAGAATCAATATATTTATTAATTTTTTTAACATCTACATCCGTCACTTCCATCTTTGTAGATAGTTCAAAATTACTTTTTATATTTAGTGCGAGCCCCGCACCTGTTAAATTAGAGCTACCTATAAATGCAACAGACGAATCTATCAAAAATAACTTAGCATGAACCCTTTGATCTACCTTAAAAACCCAACCATACTCTTTACATTGCTCATATACACTAAAATCGGAAACATTCGCAGTCAAGTCCCCTAACTGCCATCGAGCGACAATTATTACACCAACATCTGTAGACTTTATTTGTTCATAAAACCATTTTAAAGCCCCATGCTTAACAAAAGCACTTAAAACTACAATGGAGCTTTTACAGTCTTGCAATGATGATGCCAACTCAAACTGAAACTCCTGCTCATCTAATATCATACTAAAAAATCAATTTGATCATTAGGTGGCTTGGTCTAATAATTTTTCAATCCACTCACCCCACTTTGCCCTATAGGTTTCAAACATCTTTTTGTCATACTCTAAGGCCAACTCATCTTCAGACCGTATTAAAGCCATCATCATAACTTCAAGCGCCTCAAACCCTTTTTTATCATCATGCTCTTGCAAGTAAGACCAAAAATCATCATAAAATTTAGTATTTCTATTTACAATCCCCACAGATGCATTAGCAACAGCTCTTCTGTCCAGAAACAGGTTGCCCGGCCAAGTATCACTCTGTATATCAATCTTATAATCTATACTTTCTTTAGCAATCTCTTTTGCAGAGGCCTCATCAAGTGAGGAGTCATCCTTTAATAATAACGACACTCTTTCTTCTATTTTTTGATCTTCTGTTAGCTTATTTGCCCTATCACCAGACTCTGTATTAATATTGGACTTTTCAACAACTTTATTAACCCTGTCTTTTAATCCGGCCTTAACTCTGTTTGTTTGAGACCTGTTTCCAGTTCCCCTACCTTTTATAATGACCATCATTGCAGCAATATGCTCTTTAACTAGTTTGTTAATCTGAACAAGCATTGCAGATTTGTAGTTACGCTCTTTCGCCTCCTCAATGTGCTCTGCCATTGATTCTGAATCTAATGAATGAATACCCCTTACATGCTGCTTATTATTAGTAATTTCAAACAATTCGTCTAAAGCTGGCTCAAATCTTATCTCAACACCCCACCATCTGTGTCTAGGGTCACTTGCATCAATAAATCCAAAACGCCCAAAGTCAATTTCCCTGCCGGCACGAACAAAGGATATACCAGTATTATCATGATAGTGCTTTCCAATTGCTGAATTACCACCTAATGCTTGAATTTCTGGCTTGGCTACTGAAAATCTAAATCCAACTTTAGAGGTTAGCTCAGAAATTCCATTATGGTATTTAACGTCAATATCAAATTTATCATGCAGTAAATTTGTTGCTAGGTCATTGAAATTATTTCCATCATGCTTTGGTAGGTTATTAGGTGTAAGCATATAAAGAGGATCGTTTGCTAACAAATCTTCAGTTTTTAAAGTTTTAGTCTCTAGTTGTAAACTATGTACGCAGACTTTCCTTCTCTTACCGTATGTGTCATCATCATCTAAAAAATGTCTATATATTCTGCACAACTCTTTATTTATTTGTCTAACAAGTGTATCTGACCTCTTGAGACTTAAGTCTAACTCTTCCCAGACAACAAGGGTCCCTGAATTTAGAATATTACCGCCAAAATGTTCAGAAATTTCACTAGGAATTTCAGCTTCCACAACTTCATCCAACTCTTGACTTTGGTTTTCTTTTATTTGGTTAGTGTCTAGTCTTGCCATATACACTTTTCCAGGAGTTTTCCAGCTATATACCGAAACCCTTCCTGATTGTGACAAAGATGCACCTTTAAGTCCAAATCCAAACCTACCAAGGCCATCTCTTGTATCAAGCCTAGTACCCCAGCCTAGACTCAGGCAGTTTTCCAAGATATCAACATCCATGCCGATGCCGTCATCTAAGACGGCCATTTTGTACACATTATTTGACGCCCTACCATTAATTTGTACTTTTTTGTTGATGGCAATAATATCGATCACAGAGGCTTTAGCCTCAATAGAATTATCAATTAACTCACCAACTGCTGTGGCAGTAGTTCTATATCCTGCCTGTTTAAGGGCCATAAGACCCAAATATGCATCAATAATTTTAGGCATAATAATATTTCTCCATTAGAATTCTAATAAAAATCATCAAAATACACAAATGCATTATTGGCATCTGGCATATTAATAATATTGTCTTTAACATCTATTAAATAACATTCGTCCGTTCCACCCATTAGTCTACCTCTCAAGCCTCTACCAATCATTTGAGAGTATAAAACTACTGAAGTGGTTGGCCTTGCAATAATTACAGCTTTAATATTAGGCGCATCAAAGCCAGTAGTCAAGACGCCAAAATTTACTAGTATTGGCAACTTACCCGCCTTAAAGTCAGATATAAATTGTCTTCTTTGATATGTTGGCGTATCTCCAGTAACTGCAGCAGCGTCAACACCTCTGAGCTTTATTAAAATAGCTATAGTAATCGCACTATCTTTACTAGGTGCAAAAATAATAGTTGGAAAATCAAGATCTATACTTAACTTAACCGATTGAGCTACAATTAAATTTGTTCTAATCGAATCTTCACCAAGTTTTCTCAATACAGATACTGGAATATCAAGGTATTTTTCCATTTGGCTCATTTCTTTATCATTAAGAGAAATTTCAGATGGAGAATTTATTGTAAATTTTGTAGGCTTGGCAAGAACGCCTTTTTTAGTTAAAAAGTCAATTGGATTATCAATCTCATCACCAATATCATTTACAATATTAATTTTATTGTTATTATAAAAATCAGCCAACACTCTTGTTTCATCTTCAACTTGACCCACATGATGCCTTCCGGGTGTAGCAGTTAGGCCCACCACCTTTGTTCCATGTCTAGAGAAAAGATTGATTACATTCTTGTATGTTGGTGCAGTTGACTGATGAGCCTCATCAACAATCAATAGTTTACAATTATTTCGAATATTACTAAAGTTTTCAAATCTCGAATTGGTATTTGTTGACAGCATATTACTTGCCGTTTGAAAACTAGTAACAATAAATGTTGGGCCGTTAATCTCTATATTGTTAGAATTTTGTCCACCCCACATTCTCACTATACTGGCATCTTCATCACCTAGAATTGACCAAATGTCATTAAATGAGGATACTGCTTGTTCACATAACTCCTCACTATGAGCTAGCCAAACAACCGCATAATTTGAGGAGCTCAATGACCTCATGTAGTCACACGCAGATTCAAGCATTGTTCTGGTTTTTCCTGACCCTGTAGGCATATGAACTATCACCTTATCTTTCTCACCATTCCATAAAAAATTAGATATTTTCTTTCTTATTAGATTTTGGTATTTATATAAAGGCTTGTTAATATTAGTCCTTAATAATGATGGCAACTCTTTATTATCAGATTCAAGAATTTCGCCATCAATATTAAATAAGGATAAAAAATGAATTGAATTTTTATTATTACCCCAAGAAAAATTATTAAACTCCTTAAGGTTTTCAATTGTAAAGCTATTAATAAGGAGGATACTCTCCAACTTCTCTCTCCCCAGCCCCCCTAAAAGCTCCAGCCTAATATTTTTATCTTTAAAAACACTAAAGCCATGTTCAATCAGTAATATTTCAGATAAAAAAGTAGCTTCTATTGAAAACGCAGCTTCACTAATATGGTGTAAATTATTCTTACCTATATATCTAGATAAACTTGCCACACCTAGGGTTGACAACAAATCTATTATTTTTTCTAGATTATTCAAAATTTATAATGAGCACATTGTGCAAGCTTGATCTTCAGGATCGTCATCACTCTGTTCTTTGACAATGTCTTGCCAGCTTTTTGTCTCTTTGGCTTTAAATTTTTTTCCAGCAGCTTCATTTTTTTCGGCCTTTTCAATAACAACATCTAAAGGGCCACTTTGTGACCAGGTATACCCTTGTCCGCACTCTTTTCTTTTGCCTGTACTCCAATCAAAACCCTTCTCATGAACACTATCCTCCATAGCCTTAGCTTGTTCATACAGCTTAGGATGATTTCTTTTTAAGCCTAACCATTCCTCTTGCCTCTGGAAAAAGCAAAAGAAACAACCTGATCTAGAACGCCATTTGTAATACTTTGGAATACCTACAGACTCTTCAAGAATTCTGAACACATCTTCTCTGACAATACCATCACCTATAAATGGAAATATCGCCTTAATATTTGGCTTTTTACTAACATAGCCTTCACGATTTTCATCTGCACGAATACCTACATAACTAATAACTTCATCATCACTAACAAATTTTTCAAAAGGCTCAATCTTCATTTTCTTAGTGCACCAACGCTGTTGTGGCGAAGGCAACATATTGTCATGCATTATGAGCCAGTGTTTAAAATCTTTATCACTATTTAATCTCTCAACTGGCTTTCCTAGTATCTCTTCTAGCTTATCAAGTAAGCTATAGACTTCTTCCAACTCAGCACCAGTATCAGTAAAGAAATATTCCATTTTTTCATGAAGGTCAGGATAGTTTTCTTTAAGATGTACTGCTAGAGCCGCACTATCTTTACCACCAGAAATGCCCATAACGTGCCTCGCATCTTTGCTTGCTGCTCGTGCTATCTCATACCACTTCATTTGAATCTTTCCTTATGCTCTTAGTTTTTGGATTTTCTTTTTTAGGATTTTGTTTATCAAAAAACTCATTAACTACTTCTGCCAATACGGCTAAACTTGTTTTTTTATCCAAAGCCGGATCTTGAATAATATCAAGAATACTCTCTTTATAGCTCTTAATGACTTTTTTTAATTTCTTATCTACCACCACTATTTCATTAATAGCGCCATTTTTGGCCTTAACACTACTTAACATGTATACTTCAGAATCCCCTGGAACAATATTCGCACCTTCATAACTAGTTCTAAGTTTTTCTAATTCACGTATATTTGCAATTAAGGTGCCTAGCTTATACTCTGCCGCTATACGATCAGAATCAGTCCATTTACTTGTCGACTTTGAAACTAAAAACATTAGTAAATTATCAAGCCATTCTTTATCGTCTAATTTGTCTTTTTGAGCTCGAATAACAAAGCCTTTTTGTCCATTCTCATCAATGGTGTAATTCTCAAGACCTGTACAACTTAAGGCAACAGACTCCCTAACTGCTGGCAACAATGAGTCTTTTGGAATATCAAAAGACAATGCTATTTGAGATAATATTTCTTTTTTCATATTGCTAAAACAGTTTTGCATCTCAAGCAATGCAAACCTAAGTTTTTCATGGAGCCCTTCGGCACTTTCTTTAGAGGTGTTAATATCTAATACATTAGGTATATCTTCTAATAACAACTTAACGGGTGATTTTGATAATTTAAATGCATTTATAACATCTCTAGCTTGATTTGATAATGCTGTTTTTGTTTGACGTGTATACAGCGGCAAGCCATCGATTAACTTAGCAATTTCTCTGGCAATTTTAAGAATAGTATCTGGCCTCTCACCTTTACTCCATACAGCAGAGTATTCTTGAATAAGTCGCCCATTTACACCGCCTAAGTCAACGTACTGAACTTTAAATGCATCAGGTCTTCTAAAGAATCTGTCTAAATGGTCTTGTGTTAAATAAGGCACGTAAGTATTGTCCTCAGTTACAGCTAATTTTTCCTGATAAGTTAAAATCGCAGCGATATAAAGAAGTGGTAAAACACCCTGCTTAATACCAAATGGTGCCGAATATAACTCTTCATTTAATTCAATAAGAGATTTAGAGTCATCTTTAGTGCCAATCAAAAACTCTTCTATTCGCTTCCAAACTGGATAAAAGTTATTATCTTTATCTAACTGACCAGCTTCTGCTAAAGCCCACTTTCCAGAATTAGTTTTATAATGGAGGTCTGTCGCCTTAAATAACGACCTATAAATAGACTTTTCTGCGGGAAACTTCTCAATCCCTAAGTCTTTTTTGTCTAAATTGCTAGATAGTGCTGCAATTAATTTATTACGTGCTGCATTAGCTTGAGATGAGGTTTTGTTTCGATTAATCAGTTCATTTTTTATGATGGGCGTGGAGTAGTAAACTTCTTCTAATATCTCTGATAACACCTTCTGCAAATAGCGCTTGCTTGTAACTTCAATTTTTTTATGGTGCCAATACCACTGGTTCAAATCTGGGGAATCCATTATGGCTGATATTAAAGCCAATTCATGTTCAAGTGAGTTTTCATACCTGTCTTTATATTCTCGCTGTGCAACTGGATCCGAAGTAAGTTCTTGTGATGTACTTTCAACCTGCTCCAGCGCCAACACATCGGCCAATACTTCTCTAATCTGCTCTCCATTCGGGCAAAGGACAAATATATCGTCTGACTCAAAATAATTAAGTGTTTCGTTTAAAAAGAGCTGCTTATCATCATCAGACTCGGCTAGGTAAAAAATAATTCTTGGTTGGCGTGATTTTGGTTTTAGATTTTTGTATTCCTCTCTACTTGAAAAAACAGGATCAAAATATCGTAACGTGCCATTTTCAATTGAATACTTCCTAGCTACAATTGGCAATATCTCGTGCCTCTCATTAAGCTTTTCAGCTAATGAGAAGTTACCTAACTTATCTCTAGCCTCTTCTGCTTTAATTTCTAAATCAAAATCACTGCCCTGCCAAACTCGATATTCAGAATTAAATTTTCGATACTGAACAATAGAATTTGTTTGTAGATCTTTAATAGATTTATTAAAACTCTTTTTACTTGATAAGCAAGTTTCTAACAGTAATGGGGATGCTTTTAGACCGCCCTGACCACCAATAATATTTAACAAGCCAATGGTTTTAAGTGTTTGAATTGATTCAAATTCAGCATCACCTAAACGCTCTACTGCAGTCACCACTTCTGCCCAGCGACGATGGGTAAAGTGATCTGCAGTTGCTACCGGCTGATTCCTAATAAAATATTCATAGATTTCCCACGGTTGGATTTGATCAGCTGTATTTTTACACCTAGTTAAACTATCAACAAAGCCATGCGTCTCTTTACTGCCAAGATAACTAAACAAAGTTCTTTCATTTTGCGCGACCTTTTGACAAAGAATAGGGAGCACTAGCGCGCTTAAAGGGTGCAATGGATAGCAATTATAAAAAAGATCTTCTGCTGATTTTTTTTCTAGAGTGCTTGGCAAGGCGTTACTTTCTATCAAGACATCAACCTGAACAGAAATTCTAGCTTTAACGGTTTTCTCTTCTTTTTTTGTAAGTTCTTTTTTGATTGCAGCAGCAACAACTCTCAATGTCTGTTCAGAAGTATCTAAAAATGGAATACTCTCAAACCTTCCTTGTACTTTTGCCCACTCAGCCTTTAGAGTCTCACCTAAGCCTCTTGCATATTGCTCTATAGACTGATGAAGCATTACAACTAATGCCAATTTAACGCCGTGTTTGGCAAATGCTAATTCTGCAAGACTCTGCAATAGAAAAATATCGTTAGCACCATAATGTCTAGCTTCATATTCTAAAAACTTACCCAGCTCATCAATAGCAATAAGAATGCCACTATAGCCAATCTTATCCAATGCATTTTGTAAGGCTTGGATTGTATTTAAAATTTCAGAAACCTTAGGAGGTTCGCTTTGAGAAGCGTAATGAGACAAAACTTTCACAACTTCGGGCTTCTTACCTTTTCTTGTTTCCCAAATAGTATTAGCACTATGAGATAACGCCGACACAAGGCTTTTACTCAGAGAATCTGGAGACCCTGTTAATAAAACTATGCAATAACCTGCATTATCACCGACAAGGGAATTGTACGCACTAGCCAACTCTTTAGATGATTTGGAAAGCGCTTGATATGCCGCTTTTCTTGCAGGATTTTTTTCACTACTTAACAAATGAGATAAAAATACCGCAAAAGATGATTTTCCAGATCCATATGGCCCAACTAACGACCAAGCCCTAGGGGCTTCTTTCTGTAGCAATGCATCAGACATGTGCTTTAAAGTTTTTAACGCCCTAGATGTGGGAATATAGGACTCCATGATTGCAGCAGAATCTGCATCACGGGTTAAGTTTATTGAACGAGTGTAATGAGAATTAACAGTAACTTTATTAATTAAACTCATGCAACTTTAGCCTCAGATTCGATAGAATAATATTTGTCTAGCATTTCTGCTGGCGCAACACCTTCTAAAACATAAAACTGATGAATACCGGCAGTCTCTCTTAATTCAAAGTTTTCTGGAAAATTTTGAGACAGCTCTTCAAGCTTTGTAATTAATGCGTTTTCACTCAACCTAAAAATAGCACCTGGTGACGCTACCGAAATTTTTGAATACATCAGCTCTTCAATAGGGACTTGATTGAGTTTTAAAGTTTGCATATATTCAAGTACAGCATAACCAAAAATATTAACCGGTAAATTTTTACGATCACCCTGTTGTGATTTAAAGGTTTTACCTACTAAACTTTGAGAAACAAGCCCTAATGAAGACAGGGGGGAGTCTAAAGCCTCCTCAACAATACCTTTTGAATTATTCTTAGATCTTCCGTACATTCTAAGCACTGCGTTTACATCATTTTTAAGTGTTGTTTTTGCAACTTTGACTGTAATATTTTGAGCGGTAAAATCTATCAAAGAAGAGGACACTTCTTCAGAGCTAAATTCTTGCTTATGAAAGTTGTTAAAAAACCAAAACCAACCAGTAGCTAAATCTGGATTAGAAGATAGAAGCCAATGAATCAACCAAATAGTTCCCTCATCTTCAAGGTATGGATCATAGCCACTCTCACCAAAGATCTTATCTCCAAGATCTGTTGATTCGTAGCCACCCTCTTCTCTTACTTTAATCAACCCGACTGCCTGTAGCCAGTACTTAATAGATGAAACCATATTCTTACCAACACCAAGTTCAACTGTGGCATTATCATCAGAGAAGACAAACGGATCACTCTGTATTGCCTGAAATCCTTTAGTTAACCAACTATAGCGAAGTATGAATGTTTCGTGTCTACCAAAGGCGACTTTTTTTGGGTTAAAAAGCATTATTTTTCACGACTTAATTTACTAATTATATTGACTAATTATAAGCAATTTAAACACCAAATAATTATTCTTTTTCCTTGCAAATAACCTGCACAGTCGCTTCTTTAGCTTCAGTTACAATCTGGCTAATTTCTTTAGCACCATTAGACTTTCTTACTTGATAATCAACTATATTAAGATCCATGAAGATCTTTGCCATATTTGATTTAATGGCAAAGTTAACATTTTGGGCTGGGCGGCTTCCTGTGATCTCTGCAGATGTTTCCAATCTTGAAACGATCACGCCAATGACGTTGCCATTATCATCAAGTAGC
>Ga0233449_1000661_pt1 | contig 37543 bp, 20 predicted proteins | sample SI_124_October20_FD_183012 | JGI IMG/M metagenome (GOLD analysis project Ga0233449, IMG submission 183012) | Seawater microbial communities from Saanich Inlet, British Columbia, Canada - SI_124_October2016_200_MG | ecosystem: Environmental > Aquatic > Marine > Inlet | place: Canada: British... | reverse complement strand
CCATTTGCTCAAGTGAATTAGCATTAATTGGCGAAGGTGAAGTACCTCAAGTTATTTGCCAAAGTGACAAGTCTCATTTGATTTGGCCATAAGAAAATGGTTTGAAAGGTCATTCATTCCACCCCTTCTATTATCCCGCCCTACGGGCGGAGACGGGTAACCTTCATGGCTGACTTACTGTTGGTGGGGTTTGTGGTGAAGCCGTGCTTATGACTAGAACCTCCTCTTCGCGCTCTTTGGTTTCACTCTTTGTGTTGCTTATATTGCTCTCTGCTGACCTTGCAATAGGTGCTTCTGCATTCACCTCGACCACGCCAGATGATATTTCATCTTCATCAGCGGAAGAAAATGTAGCATGGGATTCTTCTCCAATCTTAATTGATGGTTTGCCTCCATTGATGTGTGGTGACGAAGTTTGCTCTACTCCAGAAAGAAATATTCAACGTGATGGTAAATATGCGGAGGAAGAATGGGGTTGGTGGAATGCATATGGTCCCGATAAGGATTGGAATGGTATGGATGACCGCCTTCAGAGAATTATTTCTGGTCAATTTGAATCCGAATCTCCTACTGCCGAAATTGGTCCCGATGGGCGCAAGACAGTTGCAATCACAATCGATTTTGCATGGCATCCGGGCCATGAAGAATTGAGTGCAGTCCGCCAAGTCTTGTTCATGCATGGTTGGACCGGTGATTCAATTGAAAGTGATATTACTTCATCGGATGCAACAGAATCTGCTACCGCTTGGTGGAAACCAATGCAGTATTTGGATGCAATTGCTGTTGACAAAGTGCCAGTCAGCGCATTGTTTGACTTGTGGACACTACCCGGTGTAGTAGTAATTGAAAATCAAAATGTAATGCACCCCTTCCTCGACACAGCCTCTGCTTCTGTTCTTGCAGTTGACAGTGAGTTGTACTTCGGAGAAGCGCATACTCGTGGTTATCGCGGCGATGGGGTTGTGGTAGCAGTTCTCGATACGGGAATTGATAATGAGCATCGCTCACTAAATGATTTCGATGACCAAAATGATGAGCCAGATCTTGACACCTCTAGTTACGACGACCCAAAATGGGTTGCCGGATATGATGCAACTTCCTCTGGAAGTCGAACAGATGGAACCGAAGATCCCGATGATGGCCAAGGCCATGGTTCCCATTGCGCCGGAATTGCAGTTGGTACTGGTGATTCTAATAGAATAAACCAAGGTACGGCGCCAGGTTCTTATCTCGTTGACATCAAAGTCCTCACCGATGCAGGCGGCACTAATTCACAATATTCCTATTCAGGAATAGAATGGATGATCCAAAATAAGGAAAAAGATTGGGGCAATAATGCTTCAAGTAAGGGAATTCAAGTTGCTTCAATGTCATTTGGCACTGTAGGAAGTCCTCTCAATCCGGATGATACAGGAGATAACGGAAGTGGTGCAGAAGCCCGTCTTGTAAATCGTGCTGCAGAGGAGGGAATTGTTGTTGTTATTGCAATGGGCAATGACGGAACGAGAAGAGTTCCAAGTCCTGCAAGTGCAGATCATTCAATAGCAGTTGCCGCGGTAAATAATCGGGGCAGTATCGATCGTGAGGATGATATTATCGCATCTTACTCTAATTCTGGGCCACGTGAAGATGATGGTGATGATGATGATTGGGATGAATTGAAACCGACGGTTGGAGCGCCTGGTTCGGGCATTATGTCCGTATCAGCAGCAACAGGGTCAAGTATTCCTGGAACGCCTCGGCCAATGGCAGAAGATTCCTATGAAGAAAAAGATGGGACTAGTATGTCTACTCCTCTTGTGGCTGGTTTAATAGCAGTAATGTTATCTGCAAATCCAACCTTGGATCATTTTGAAATCAAGGATATTATTCAAAATAATAGTGAATTAAAAGGAACTCCTTCGGAAACTGATGTTAACGACAGATGGAATGAAGATTGGGGATATGGTTTGGCAAATGTTGCTTGCTATATTGATGTGATTTTGAGCCTGCCTTGTGATGATGAAAATAGCACAGGCGGGGGTGGCGGGACCGATCCCCCTCCAACATCTAATGGAACAGGAGATGTGCTGGAAGTAGGGGGTCCGACAAATGGCACTTGGTTCATATTAGGAACCATAAACCGTATCCATGGAACATTAAACACCAGTGGTAATCAAACTTGGGATCATGTTGAGGCAAGAATGATCAGAGGTAGTTCAACTCTTGTTGATTGGACAAGAGCAGGTAATCTTGAAAATTGGTTCATTGATTTTTCTGTAAAAGAATCTTGGATAGATGATGGGAATGACGCATGGGTTGAAATCCGCGCTATAGATTCTACTCAAACCTCATCAACCTCTGTATTCGTTTCAGTTCGTCCAGCAAAGCATGAGTTATCCTTCACCTCACCTTCTGGGCACGACCCAATTGTCGGGGATGCAGTGTTAGAGGGAATGTGGGAAGGAGTTGAAGTATCCGCAATACAGTTACGCGTGGATAATGAAGAATGGGAGACCTTAACAGGAATTTCATCATCAACTTACGATGATGGTTCTTGGTCAGGTACATGGGATTCAACGACAACAACCGATGGCAATCACCGCCTTACTGTTCGTTTATTGAACCAAAGTGGGTATGTTAGCGCTGAAGTCCGCAGGTCTTTCAACATCAACAATGTACCTCCAACGCCGGACCTACAAATCTCCGGTGGCGTGCAAACCATGGTCGATGGTCTTCCTTCTAGTGATGCCTTTTTGCAGCAAATTGTCGAAGTTCATGCAGATGTAGTAAATAATGGTGATAAAGACGTTGACGAGGTAGTAGTTCGTCTTTCCACGGGATCTCAAGTTCTAGAACAAGTGGTGCCATCAATGCGGCGAGGTGAAATTCATCGCGTGGTCTTTTGGAATTGGATGCCAGAAGTTATTGGTGATGTGACCTTGACTTTGGCAATTGATCCTACCGGAGTTTACGAGGATTCGGATAGTTCAAATAATTATTATTCATTTGATTTTACTGTTAATGAGAGACCTGATGAAATTGCCATAATTGTCCGCAATAGTGGAATAAATACTAATCCGCAAATACCTTATCCCGGCGATGGTTTTACAATGACAATTAGAGTTGAAAATGTTGGCCAACAGGATGCAACCGGAGTTCAAATAAATACTGAAGAATTTGTTGAGGGTATTGGCTGGAAATCACTTGATGAATCTATTGTGGGGATTATTCCTGGCTCAACAATAACAACTTCTTTTCATAGCCATCAAATAGCGGTTGGGCCTGATTTGGATGACTCAATGGTGCGTAAATTTAGAATTAGTGCAAATGTCGAAGTAGAGAATGACACTACAAATAATCAAGCAATAACTTTTGTGATTTTTGATGAAGTTGAACTTCTTGGCGCACCTACTCAATTGGATATTTTGGATGATGAGGTTCCTTTAGGTTATGCTGCCGCTGATAATGTAGGTCATTTACTTACTACAAGAGATGATGAACTTCATCTTCGGATTGTTTCTAAGGCTTTTACTATGCCCGGAGATACACTTATTGAGAGTAATTTTGCTGGCGAAGCAGCAATTCTTAGCGCCGGTGACGGTACAACTTTTGTGGTTTGGACAAGAAGAACAATTAGTTTAGATGGTTATGTATTACATGATGTTGCTTTCACTACTGTGGATGATTATGGGAGTATGGCAATTATTCAATCACTTACCCAGCCATTAAAAGCATCAGAGGGCAGTTATTGGGGCTTGAGTATGGCGAGGAAGGATGAACAATTAGTAATTACTGGTTATCATCGTGATATTGCAACTGCAGGTTCGTATAAGGATGTAACGAACGTCTTTTTGCTCTCAACTACTAATCCAACTTCAGCGGATAATTGGTTATTTGAGGGTGGAGTTATTCAAAATGCAGATATTTCCTCGCATGTAGGAGACTCACCCGTAGTAGCAATAGGTGAAGAAAAAATCCACATTTTGTATGAATCAATGCGTGATGATGGAACTGGAATAAGTAGAGTTGGATTGTTTTATTCTCATGGCGAAATCGGTTCTTCACCTTGGTCATTCCAAGCAGTTGTTGGAGACAATGCCTCAACGCCTCAATTAAAAGTTGAAGTTATTGATGGAAAAGATGTATTATTTGCGGGATGGAGAGATGGGACTGGTAGTGCCGCCCGCCTCAAGTATGCAGTGACCGATAGTGCATGGTCGATAGATGAACCTGAAGATTATCCTGCACCAGGGATGTCCGGTCTTTCAATAGTCAGTATAAAGGATGGCGTACAAGTATTCTTTGATACTGTTGGCTTCCTAGGTCCAGAAGTTCATTATGGATTAATGTCCGATGAGCAAGTTGGTTTTTCAACGGCATTGGTTGAAGGGCATTTCTTTGCAGCAGATATTATTGAAGGGGATACCCATTTCTTGCTTTGGTCGCTTGGCGGTGGCTTTTACATTCATAGTTTGGTAGATCCTACAAGTAATAATGAGAATGAAGATTCAAATTGGAATCTTCTAAATCTCATTCTTGACCCCCTGCCGGGAGATAGGGCAATGCAAGAAAAGATTGCTCTTAGTTTGCTTGCAGTATTCATTGTAATCTTGTTAATGGTAGTAATTGTCATTAAGAAAGGAAAGGAAATGGAAACTGAAATGGTTGAAATTGTAGCCGATTTGAATATTGAGAAGAGGGTGAATGAAGATATTGAATTATTAGAGAATGAAATCAAAGTTGCTATTGATTTGGATGCTGAAGTAGTTGAAGTCAGTTCTTTGCCGGCATATGACCCTGATGAAGAGGAAATTAGCCTTGCTGATTCTTTGAAAGAAGCGGCACAGCAAGATGGCGCAAGTAATCGCTTGAAGCGGCGCATGGCAAGGCTTCAAAAATCTGAAAATGAGGCAATACTTGCTGATTTACCACCATTGGAATTACCACCAAGTCCAGGCGGAATTAGTTCCGATGCCCCCATGCCCTTGCCTCTTCCACCTTTGCCATCTCAAAGCCAATTACCTCCACTGCCTGGATTACCGCCTTCTCCAAGCGAATTAGGTTTGCCTCCCTTGGCTGATGGCCCCGGTACCCTTCCATTGCCGAGTTTGCCCGCCTTACCAACTTTAGAAATTGAACGTCAAGCAAATTGTACTGATTGTGAGATTCATTTCACAGTAAAGGATTCAAATCTTAAGCGAGTCCCTTGTCCAATGTGCGGTAATAACTTGGAGTTGTAATTATGTGTGGAATTTTCGGTTATATTGGCCCAAGTGCTGCCGCCCCTCTTCTTATTTCGGGGTTAAGGCGGCTTGAATATAGGGGATACGATTCAGCAGGTATCGCGGTAATAAACGGTGATTTGGATATTTACAAGAAAGTAGGTATGGTAAAAGAGTTAGAGAATATCCTACCTGCAACAGTCAAAGGCAATATTGGGATTGCTCACACCCGATGGGCAACTCACGGAGGCGTGACAGATGCCAATTCACACCCTCATGCCTCTGAAGATGGAAAGGTGGCACTTGTTCATAATGGAATTATTGAAAATGCAAATGCTTTGAGAAATCAATTGAGAAAAAGAGGGATAGTTCTCAAATCAGAAACAGATTCTGAAGTGCTAGTTCATATGATTAATCTCGAATATCAATCTGGAGCAGCCCCTCTTACTGCAGTTCGCCGTACCTTACGCCGTGCTCGTGGAACTTGGGGGATTTGTGTAATATTCTTAGAACATGAAAAAATCATTTGTGCAAGAAATGGTTCTCCCTTAGTTATTGGAATCGGAGAAAAAGAAACTTTCATCGCCAGTGACCCTCATGCACTAACCTCTCATACACAAAAGGTGATTTATCTTGAAGATGGAGAGTTAGCGGTATTAACTGCAGGTGATGTAAAGACTTCTCGCAATAGTGGGAAAATAGTTGACCCTACAATTCATATTTTAGACGATGACTGGGGTGAAAGTGAATTGGGCGATTATCCCCATTACATGATTAAGGAAATCCATGAACAACCCGATGCCTTACGCCAATGTATTACTGGAAGAATAAACCTCTCTGATGGTACTGGCAGACTTGGTGGGTTGAGATTATCTCCCAAGAAGTTACAGGCAATTCCTCATGTACGACTTATTGCTTGTGGTACGGCATTAAATGCTGCATTAGTTGGACGGTTATTGATAGAAAAGTTAGCAAGAGTTCCATCATTAGCTCACGTTGCAAGTGAATTCAGATATAATGACCCAGTTATTGATGCAAAGGGTCTTTATTTTGTCGTTAGTCAATCCGGTGAGACTGCAGATACTCTTTCAGCGGTGAAAGAAATACAGACTAAAGGAGGTACTGTAATGGGTGTAATAAATGTAGTTGGATCTTCCATTGCAAGGCAATGTGGAGCAGGTGCATATATTCACAGCGGACCTGAACAAGCGGTTGCTTCAACAAAGGCTTTCACCAATATGGTTGCTGCACTTACATTATTCGCAATTCAAATTGGTCGCTCACGCACACTTTCGCGCCAAAATGGTAGAGCATTAGTGAAAGGCTTACGCGAAATTCCTGAACAAATGGGAAAATATTTGAGCAACCAAGGGCCAATTATGGAGGCCGTTGAAATAATCAAAGAAGCAAAATCGGTTTTATTTTTGGGTAGAGGTATATCCTCGCCAGTTGCTAGAGAAGGTGCATTAAAACTGATGGAGTTAGCCTACATCCCTTGTTTAGCATACCCGTCTGGTGAAATGAAACATGGGCCCATTGCATTATTGGAAGAAGGTAGCCCAGTTGTGGTAATATGTCCAAATGATGAATTGAAGCCGAAAGTATTGTCTGCAATACATGAATGTAAAGCAAGGGGTGCTAAAATCATATTAATTTGTGAAGAAGGTGATGAAATTGCCGCTGAAGCAGATGTTTCAATCTGTGTGCCAAATACCGACCCCTTACTAAGTCCGATGTTGACAGTTTTGCCGTTGCAACTAATTGCATATCACACTGCATTAGAACTCGGATTAAATGTTGACCGACCGCGAAACTTAGCAAAATCGGTTACTGTTGAATAATTTTCACTGGTTGATTAAGTAATTTTCAAAGAATGGAAAATTGGTTATCCACATTTTTCCAGTTGAAAGGCTTGTACCCAAGCATGTGGTCTGTGTGGCGCATTTTTACAATTGACATTTTTCGTTTTACTTCATCGCCATGTCTATCCATTACTAAATGAATCACTCCATCTGAAAGATAATCTTCAACTCCGTATTCACCAAATTGCTTATGGTCTTCTCCGGTCATTTCACAGATAAAGAAGGCAGTCAAGCCGAGATTGCGAACCGCTTCAAACAGACGGAAGATTTCATCACGAGGATTATCCATTTTTGTTAGTGTGAAGAATGCTCCAAGCGAGTCAAAAATCAAAACTTCAAAGCCAATACTTTTGCGATAATTCGTCAGTTGTTTGATTAGTTGGCCCATCCAATCAACCTTTCCTGACATACCTTGTTCATCAAGTTGAACTCTAAGTCCAGCCAAGTCAATAATTGCAATACGATTTCGCACTCTCGGATCATCAATGTTCATGCCCATGCCCGCCATGTGGCTTTGTAGGCTTTCCTTGCCTTGTTCTAGGGTGACATAAATGCCGGAGGTATTGTCATTTAATACTGAATTATAAAGCATTGAAAATGTTAGAGTTGACTTCATTGAACCGCTTGAGCCAGCGACTAAAACGATGTGCTTGCGAGGTATCCCTCCTTGCATTCTTTCGTCTAATCCTTCAACATAGGTTGCTATCCGTCCCTCGCTGGTCATTGAACCACCGAATCCTTCCACTTCACTCAAACATATGAAACCGACCCTTAAACTGCTTCAATAAATAATCAATTATGATTGCATTATATTGAAATAATGACTCAAAAGAAAAGAGGTTATTGTGAAGAAGTCATTAGAAATTGTCGGGCACTTGAATAGGGTCGCCCTTTAATGATTGCACTATTGGGGTGGGGGTAATGCAACAGAAGTCAATGGGGGTTTGGTTGGCTTCTGCTTCAGAAAGAAGGGCTGAGATACTTTTAGAAATGCTGAAGGGAATGCCAATTTGGTTTGCCCACAGTGCACTAATTGGCGAGGAAACTCCAGTGCCTACTGGAATTGTTGTTGAGGCGATGGTTTCCCATATTACTAATGAGAAGGCAAATACAGCAAAGTTAGAGGTTAGTCTCGGCCGCATTGAGCAACTATCTTGGCATTGGATGGGAAATAGTGATTCTGAAAATCCAAACAGCAAAGACACAGGTATCAATTCTCGAGGTAATATGAAAGGAGGGAATACTTTGAAACCTTCAGTTATTGTGAAATCCCCTTCGCCACCTACTTCTATTGAAAATGTGATTGTTATTGTAGCAGATACACTTGTTGCCGACCCGGATGATGCCTTTTCTGCCCTAGGGCAACCTGCTGATGAATTATCTGCTGCTGGAATGTTAATACGGCTATCAGGCAGGAGGCATCTTGTTTGGTCGGGTACAACATTATTCGGGGCTTTTGTTTGCAGTGGGGTCGAATCTGCGACTGTTGAAATTGCAGAATTAAACGAAAGCAAACTTGAATATCTACTTAATAACGGTTCATGGAAAGGTAAGGCTGGTGCATATGATTTAGCAGGAGAAATGGCATCTAATGCTAAACTAGTTGCTGGTGATGAATTAGCAGTACTGGGTTTCGCAAGCCAGGTGCTGAGTGAATTGATGGAAAAATTGGAAACAAAATGTCATTCATCAAGGTCGTCATATTCCACAACTAAATCTTTGTAGAAAATAGGAACGCGGTGCCAATCATTTAGGATGAAAAATGAGTTGGAAATCCACCAAATGAAGGAAGAAATAAAGGCCAGTAGGCTGAGTAAATACATTAGGAAATGCAATGGTCCCATTTCATTTTGCAATTTATCAATTGGTGGCAAATAGATGGCAAGGTAAAGTAAGAGAGATACATTGAGAAGGCGGCGGATTTTTTTTGCCGGTGCACGCTCTTGTATTTTCGTCCCGATATGGTCTAAATGAAGATAACTTGCATAGCCCCAAGTGCCCTGAACACCTGCACCAAAGAATAGTATCACTCTGCTGACATTTGTAACCCTCTTTAGCACCAAGATTTCATAAAGTGAAACAATGAAGGCAATTCCTAACCACAATAGGGATAATATTAGTAGGTCGGAATTAGGTCTCTTTTCAACCCATGCCATTCGCAAAATTCTTACTGGATTCACTGTTGCTAGTGCTACCAGTAATAGGAGTGAAAAAGATAAGCGAAATGAATAATGCCACCAAGATGATTGTGCTGCTTCGCCAACAGACATTATTAGGTGAATAATAATGGCGGTAGTAAAAATAAGTGGCATTATTTTTTGCCTTTTTTCGCTAATCAATTCCCATCCGAGGCGGCGATTAAAATGGCCAATAATTAAATTAATTATTAGCAGAAGCCAAAAGATATCTACTAGTAGAACAGTAGCCAAGTGAAGAATAATTGTATAGTCTTGCATCATCCAAGCAGCCAAAGAAAACATTGCAATCACAGGAATCGTCAATCCCGCGGTATAATGCCATAATGGTCCACTTGATTTCCTAGTTCGCATTTTGACTGTTCTCAAAATGGCTGGTGCAAGGATTGTTAGAGAAATTGCAATCAGTGTAATTGCAATTAGGCCTATATCATGCTGCATTTGCGGGCTGGAAGCAAAAAGAGATAACATGAAGCATATTTGACCAATAGAATTGGTCCAAATAAATACTTTCATTATTGTTTCATCGAAGGGGGCAATTGCATGAATTAAGGGGAAGGTGTCATAGGCAATTCCTACTGGCAACATCATAAATACTCCTAAAGTGACTGAAAACAATATGCCGAGGTAATGAGCATTGCTTATTATTTGAGTATTACCAAGGTGATGGAATCTTTCAATATCTGTGAAATAAAGAATTGTAATCCCAAGTATCCAAAAGATCTGCATAAAGGCACTCATGTTAAAAATAGTAACATATGAGCCAGCGGCCCAAGTTGCATTTTTCTTATGCCACCGGCTCGCCATTAATGTGATGGTTTACCAGATAGGCTATAAAATAGGCTACGATATTATTAATCAAAAATGGAAATAATAATGCTACAGGAGCGGACGGGCATGAGAAATACCCAATTCATATGCAGTAAAATCAACTACATTTCCCTTCCCCGGAATGAGTAACAATTTTTCATCTTCGTCTAATGCAAAAGGAGTAATCCCATTTTCATTGGCCATTTCTCTAAGCATTCTTCGGCATGCAGATTGTTGGGCATCCATATGTATTAATGAGCGAATATCAACAACTAGAGTATCTCCTTCCTCTAATCTTCTTGCCATGCCATCATAGGGTAGGCGGTGCATTTCATCGGGCATAACATAGCGAAGAGCTTTAGAAGGCAATTCAGCAAGTTTTTTGGTCCTCTGTTGCCATTCATCTCCTGCTAGGTCATGGAATGGTTCCCCATCAGGAGTCCTTGCTCCCTTCCAATTGGCGAATGAAGAAGTTTGTTGATCTGCTCTTGACATCTTAGATTTTGCAATTGCATTACGAATTGTCGTGAAAGTTTGTTGGCCCTGTATGCCAGCACCTTGGCGCGAACTTGCTAATTTGGGCTTTTTTGCATTCCCCTTACTTTTCGCACGTAGGGGAGTTTGCACTTCAGGGTCAGGTAAGCCGAAGAATTGCCATAAATTTGCCAAATTATCACCTCAAAAGTCCAAGTCATCCAATAATTCAGACATGTCCTTTCCAGCACGAGATGGGGTTGAGGCTATTTTATTTTGCTCTTCTAACCACTTTTCTCCATAGATTAACCACTGCTCTTGCGACCAGCCAGGAGGTAATCCTTGCGCAGGTATAGGTGGTGCTGAGGCGGGAGGTGGGAATGCAGGTACATGAGAGGTAGGTATCACTACAGGTTGAGCCGCAGGTTGTTGGGCAGGCACCACTGCAGGTTGAGCCGCAGGTTGTTGGGCAGGCACCACTGCAGGTTGAGCCACAGGTTGTGCCGCAGGTTGGTAGGTAGGTTGAGCCACAGGTTGTGCCGCAGGTTGGTAGGTAGGTTGAGCAGTAGGAGGGGGTGATTGGTAGTCAATTGAATTTAATTCTCTTTCATAAGAATCCATTGGTGCGGCGCCGGAGGCATGTGAAAGAATACCTTGAGATGGCGCTTGCAAATCCCAAGCCTTGCTTTGATTACTTTGTTGTAGTGTAATACTTTCAGAATAATCTTGCTTACGGCGTGTAATAACAAATACCAATAGTAAGGCAGCAAAAACTATTCCAAGCCCTATGATAATTCCTTTACCACTAGCAATGTTGCTCAATAGGGCTGAACTGAGTGGCTTTTCAGTTACTTCAACAGTCATACTTGTTGAGTCTGATTCGCCATCGTCATCTTCAACGTGCAAAGTAATAGTGCAGATTCCAGGGCTTGCAAATGCGAAGGTCGCAAATGAAGCCTCTTCATCAATATCATCGACAAGAATACCATCGCTATCACCGTCATGGCAAGTGGAATCCCACCACATCCACAGATTTGCTTGGTCGAAAAGAGTGTCATCTGATTCGTTACCGTAAAAGGTAATACTTCCTCCTTCCTCTATGGATATAGAATCTCCTTCAAAACTACTTGTGATACTTGCCGTTGGTGCTTTATTGATTGTGGTGACGCTAATATTTTGCCATCCACTTGCACCATCATCATCGGTCGCATGGAAAGTAATGACATGTACTCCTCGTATCACAAAGGAATAAGTTAAGACGGTTCCTTCAACATCGCAGTCATCCCATGAGGTTCCATTTCCATCACTGTTTTCTTCAACATCGATATCCCAGCAAAGAACAAGTGATTCTGTGTCGCTTGCAGAATCAATTGCACTACCTAATAGGGAGAATTCTTGATCTTCATATGCAGGTAATGGGGGAGAAATTTCGGGAATGGTAGGGAGGACATTGGTGACATTAATTGTGTGGTTGTATAGCCCTCCAGAAACGCCATCATCATCAAATAATTCAACTTGTATTCTATGTGTGCCAGAGGTATTCCATGAAGTTTCAATAATCGAGTTTTCTCCAGAGGTTGCAATACTCATCTCGGGAAATAAATCAATATCGGTATGCCAATCATAAACTAACAATGGTAGGTCAAGACTCGTATCATTACCAGTGGCGCGCAATTCAACCACTTGGTCTTCCATGACTGTCCAATTATCACTCATTACCCCATCAATCCACAATTCAACCGATTCCAATATTGGTGGCATATTTGTAATTCCTATTTGGAATGTTGTCGAGGTTGTTGCTCCATCTTCATCTGTTGCAATGGCTAAAACACTAATATTCGTCTCTTCAAATACAGAGAACGTACAAGTTGGCTGGGTAACTCCTTCTTCGCACATTGAGTTAGGCCAAGAAATTGAAACCGGCTCAACATATGAATCATTATCACCATAGTCGTCAGCAGTGATAGTTATTTCAGAGTCTGCTGGAACACTTTCAGGGCCAGAAAGCGAAATCCATGGCACTTGATTTAGAATTGTAACATTGACTTGTTCAAGCCCCACATCACCTTCCATATCATAAGCATAAATCCAAACCATTTGTTCTCCATCATCAATCCAAGCCCATTCAAGCGTACAATTTTCTGAAAACACCATTACGTCAAAGATTCCATCCTTATCTTCATCAATTGCAAAGTCGCATTCAACTTCACCACCATCTGGGTCATAACTTGCGCTTGCATTTATTGTAGCATTTGCATGAGTATATACTTCATCGTAAACCGTTACACTTACGATTGGCGCTCGGCCAACAAACATTGAAATTTGGGCTAAATTATTGCTTCTATTAGCATCTTCAGTAACCAATTCGTCAGGGTCCACTTCAAAGGTCAAAGTAATATTGCCAATGGGCTGTTCGGCAGGAACAGTCCAGTTGGTTGTAATTGTTGCCTGCCCGAGTGGCGGCAATGGCGGCACATTTGTCTGGTTTGATGAACCGTCTGGAGTTGAAACTTCCATTTGAGTGGCAGGGGAGACTTGAGTTCCTCTATTTTGAGTGATTAGCCAAAATTGCAGGGAATCTCCAGGTAGGACAGTAATTGTGTCTGGATTTAAGTTTGTTATCACGCCGCTACGATTTCTCTGAACTATCACTCCATCTTGCTTTGCAATTAGATCAATAGCAGTAACGAGGGGGTCTAAAACAACAGTTTTCACTCCAACTATCTTTGCCACAGGGTCCCAAATGATTAATCCATGACTGCCTTCATCATCATTTACAGTTGTGTTATCGTCACTGTGACCTACATCAATAGTAGTCCATGAAGAACCATTAGAGGCGGTTGTAAGCGATTGAATAATTCCTTCATGTTCCCAACGCAGTTGTAAATTAGTATTTATTTGCGGGTTTTGTCCAAGATTGGATGAATAATTGCCCCAAGTTCCAAGAATAGTATCTGGTCGAACTCGGTCAAATTGTGGAATAGACTCAACTACAGTTTGGCGAATCCCCGGACTTGATGAAGCCGATACACCTTGGGAATCTGTCGGATTGTATGATTTTAGTTTCCAATCAATTTGCAGGCCAAGGCTTTGGTCTTGAAAAGAATTCCACGCATAACTGCGTGAATTTGGGCAGTACCATTTGAATCCACCAGGTTCTCCTGCTGAATTCCAAGTTGAAATCTTCATGGCATCATTGCATCCACTATATGTAATCCCACTCCCATCTTCTGTGGGTGTGCCTTGATGAGTCACTTGGTATAATGTAGTGTCTGTGCCATTGGAGTCAAGTCCGCTAACATCAAAATAATCTGATACACCAGTGACTTCTGTCTCAGTGTAATAAGTTGCATTCCATGTATCTCCCATCATTAACGGGAAATCATAATCTTCTCTTGGAGGCCAATATGTATTGTTGACTTGGATATCACCAAGGTCTTGAGAAAAAAATCCGAGATTATATGGCGCAAACGTTACTTCAACTTCAAATTCATTTCTTACTGTTGCTAAATCACTCACTCTAACATAATCATGGCCGAGATATTCAACATCCAACCGGCCTGTAACGGTGCTGCCATCATTAGGGAAAGTTGCACCATTATTGCCAGAGGTAAAATCCCCTTCAATTTTCAACTCATATACGAGAGTTTGAGTGCCATTTATATCGAGAAAAATAATGTCCTGAACCTCAAAATCAGTGTCGCCGGTAAGTGAATTAACACTTGCACCAGTTAGGTTTGCATCTGCAATTAGTCCTGCTACATCAAAGACAGTATCATAGGCCCATTTGTCCGAAATTCGCCATGGTGAAATATCAATTTGCTGAATATTTCTCTGCGAAAAAAGTTGTATTTCATTCTTAGATTCCGCTAGTTCTTCACTGATATTGTAATGAGTATTGACTACATATTGTGTTGAAACAATCGGCATCGCCGTCATTGAAAAAAGAACAAAGAAAACCAATAAAGTTCGTAATTTACTGCTCGCCATAACTTCACGGAGGCGGTTTTGCTCTTTCAACAATACGGAAAGTTGTCAGTAATGATATTTTCACTTTTTTTGAAAAAAGTAATTGTTTTTGGAGGTTATATTGAAGAAATAGTTCAAGAGAAAACTGAATAACTGGTGCGTGAAAATCAACATATCACTATTGACTATAGGTCAAGTTCATCAGTGACTTGAGGCAAGTCGGTTTCAGCGGTAGAAAAGGAATCATTCTGTTGTTCCAATAGCCATTGACTGCCATAGTGATTCCACTGGTCAATGGTCCAACCATCGGGTAATCCTTGGGCAGGAATTGCGGGGTTTGAGGGCGTGGAGCTTTGTGAACCTTGCAAAGGAGTGATGCCAGAATCTTCGTTTACGGAAGTCGTGAGTGCTAATTGTGATGCAGCAAAAGCATAGTCTGGTGGTGCGCTACCGGGGTTATCTGTGGAACCGGTAGTCGAAGTTGTTTGATGAGTCTCATAAACAGGGTTGTCATTACCAAGCAAGGGGATTTTTCCCGCCGAATCAACTAATCCTAGTGCCGATAATGCGGCTTCACTTTGTGGGTCATTCATCTGATTCCAAAGTTCGGAATCGTCCTTTGGTTTCTTTACAATTTTTCGCCCAACTACAACAATTGCAAGAAGGGCTAATATCGAGGCCAGTCCTAAAACAATCGGATTCGTGTTCTCACCTAATGCATCATCCAATAATTCGCCAAATAGCCCGCCTGTGGAGCCTTGAACAACGATATCCATCGCCGTCACTCCGGGGCGAGAAACATCTTCGTCAAATACTCGCAAGGATATCGAATAAGTCCCTTCCCTTGCAAATGTGTGGGTAATGCTTTGACCGACTTGATCTGCATCATTGGCCTTATCTCCATCTCCATCTGAATCAACACTGAGGTCCATGTCCCAAAGGTATGTCAAATAGGGTAAATCTGTCGGTGCATCAAATGTACCGTTCCCGTTAAATGCTGCTTTTTGACCGGCGACAATTTCTTCAGGGAATGAGATAATTGCTCTTGGTGGTTGATTTATTACAGTAATGTTACTCATTATTGAACCGCGCCCTCCATCATCATCGGTAACATGGAAAATGATTAGATGAGTCCCTGCTAATTGCCAAGACCACACAAGGGTATCACCGACAATATCGCAATCATCATTTGCCGACCCAGCCCCATCCGAATCATGGCTTGGGTCTATATCCCAGCATGCGACAATAGAGGCCATGTCACTTTCAGTGTCATAGAATTCAGCGGACATTTGTAAGGCTTGACCTTCTGCTAAAGGCAGTATTGCTGGTAGTTCTTCAATTACTGGAATCACGTTATCAACTTGAATCCATGCCTCAATGATGCCACTTGATTGTGAGTCATCATCAACAACTTCAAGTTGCAAAATATTTCTTCCACTTCGAGTCCATGCGATTTCAATCGCTGAGGTGTCTCCTTCGTCTTGAATAAACCATGTAGTATTTTCAATGTCTGGGCGCCAACGCCAATTAAGACTCGGTAAGTCATCCAAACTATCTGTGGCAGTTGATCTAAGCCAAACTTTGTCATCTTCATTTACATGCCATGTTCCTTGTTGATCTGGCATTAATTGTTGACCCGCTTCATCCCAAAGGGTAATCTCAACATCATGCGGGGCAACATTGGTGAATAGGACATCCCAATTGGCTTCTGTTTGGGCGCCATCGTCATCCGTACCTATTGCTGTAAAGGTGTGTACTCCCTCTGTATTTGCAGTTGTAGTACATGTGCGAGTGTAATATCCTTCCTGACAATTTGCGTCTGGCCAGTGAATATCAACCATCCCTGGCCATGGGTCTTCGGAATCGGAATCATTAGCAAAAATGTTCATCACTACATTAGAATATACTTGAGTTTCATATACCGAACTCAAAATGTTCACAGTTGAATGTCGGTTAAGTACGGTGATATTGTAACTAATAATTACCTTGTCTTGTTCTTCATCAGTCAAATGAATGAAGACCTCAAACTCGCCATCATCAATCCATGACAAGTTTGCAATACAACCTGGTGCATCTTCCCAACGCCATCGCCTCTCTTCAGTGACTTCGTATTCAACATAATAACGGCAAAATACTTCGCCTCCATCTTCGTCAAAAGAAGTAGATGCATTCAAACTAAGGTTGGTATTGGTCAGTACAGGTTGCAAATTTGTTACGACAACTTCTGGCAGACGTCCTACAAACACACCTATGCTGGCATAATTATTGCTTGGGTCAGCATCATTTGAATTAATCAATTGAGGGTCAACAGAATAATTTAGCAGCACATCACCAATTGTCATTTCAGTAGGGACAGTCCAAGTAAAAGATGCTCTGTATTCTTCATATGTTCCGAGCGCAGGAACCTGGAATGTTTCTGCAGTTCCGTCTGGTTTGTCAACTTCAATGGTAGTAGGAATAGTGGTTAAGATTCCTCTATTCATTACTGGCAATTCAAAAGATAAAGCATCACCTGGAAGGACATTAAATCCTGAAATATCATTTAATGCCCTCACTTCTCCGCTACGATTACGTTCAATTGTTATTCTGTCAACCATTGCGACTAAATCTAAGGCAACGAGATTATCATCGAGAGTCATACTTGCAGCACCTGCAATATTTGTGCCCACTATTCTTCCAATTATTCCATGACTTGCCCAATCAAAAGTAGTTTGCGATGGGTCTGTTTCATAACCTGAATCAAAAGTAAACCAAGCGCTACCATTCATCGCAGTCATCCCGGACATTACCAGCCCGTCCTGTTCAAAGATGAGTTCAACACTTTCTCCAGTTTGTGGCTGACCGGATGAGTCAGTGACATTCACCCAAACCTCTTGTGAGGCATTTAGCGCAGTCAATGGAAATAATAGTTCTACTTCAACATCCTTGGTGCGCAAACCTGGATTGGAATTACTTACAACGCCTGTAGATGCAGCCGGTTGGTATGTTTTTAGCCGGAAATCAATTGTTAGCCCTGGGTCCGAATAGGCATTCATCCACGCATACGAACGAACATTCGGACAATACCAAGCAAAGCCTTCAACTTCACCTTTGTTATTGTATTGAGTAATTTCAATGGAATCAGTACAGGCCGAATACGAAATAGTTTGACCAATTGAATCAACAGGGTTTCCGGTATTTGTCACTTCATAATTATCTCTAGAAGAAGATATTTGGTCTGCGGGCAAAGTGAAATAATCTGATTGTCCAGTCCACCTAACATCTGATGTGTAATCACTTGCCCAACGCTCACCCAATCTTAGAGGAAAGTCATAGGCTTCATTTGGAGGTGCATATTCTGAAGCAATGGTAATATCGGCTACATCAATGTGGATGAATCCAAATGCTTCAAAGTCAACAGCCAAAGTCATGTCGCGCTGAATTAGACCTAAGTCGCTCGCCCTCCAGATTTCATCCAATTGATAATCGATAGTTAAATCACCATTATATCCGTCCAAACTGACGCCATTCTGCTGAAAATTGGCTCCACTTCTTACTTTGTAGACAATGGTTGATTGATTTTCTATTGTCATTTCTGTGATTTCTGTTACTGTGGTAGTGCTATCAGCGGTTAGGAGTCCAACATTTGCATTGACTCCACCTTCTGCAATCATCTGGGCTACATCAAAAGTTGCTGCATATACCCATTGGTCACCAACTCTCCATGTTGATACATCGGCAGGAGGTGATGAAGTCCGCCCTTCTTGTGAAAATAATGTTGAGGTAGAACCTTCCATTTCAACTCTGTTGTCGAGTGTAGAATCGGTCCACTCAGAGTAAGTTGCAGCCCAAGGTGCAATCAGCAGCAGCAGGAGAATCACCAAAGCCCTTGCCCGCACCATGGTATGACAGAATAACCGGTGTTCATGAACTCACCGCCGAAATGTGGCTTTGAAGAAGTCCAATTGATTCTACAATAATGGTTCATGCTTTCCGTCGTAATGATAATGCTCAGCCATCTCCGGTAATTATGACCGCAGCAAGTGCGCCCGGCAAGTGCATACTTTTCGGTGAGCATGCTGTAGTTTATGGGCAACCTGCAATTGCAGTGGCAATTGAGCAGCGTTGCGAAGTAAAAATTGAAGAAACTACTACTGAAAATTGGATAATTGATGGTTCGAATTATTTACCTGAAAAACACCCCCATGTAGAAGGTTTACGCAATAGGTTATGGTTTCAAGGGCCATCCCTAAAACTCAATATTATTTCAGAAGTTCCTGCCGGATCTGGGCTCGGTTCCTCGGCTGCATTAAGTATTGCACTTGCCGCGGCAATGCGGGCAAAAAAAGGACGCAGAGTCGGCACAGACGGCTCGTGGCATGAGGGTTATTCGAGTGAAATTAACCAAACCGATGCCTATTCCGATAATTTGCAAAAAACCGACCCAGGGAGCATCTGCATCGGTGGCAAGAAATTATTTGGCATTGATGCAATTGACAGTGATGAATTAGGCATATTAGGTCATGCAGTTGAAGCAGCAAGTCAAGGTGGAAGAGCAAGCCCCACAGATACAGCAGCGGTTAGTTTAGGTGGAGCAGTATTGGTTAGCGATAAGCGAGAAGAATCAGCAGAATGGCAGTATTCAAGAAACCTCAAAACTCCTGAAGGGGAGAGGAAATGGGAGGTCCACAAGATATCATTACCTGAGTCATTTGACGAGGTAAGTTTGGTCATTGGAGATACAGGGGTGCATGCCCCAACAGGTGACATGGTTGCTGGAGTTGCCGAGTTATTACAAAAAGACCCCGAGAAAATGCAAGAGATAGTAGCGATTGGGAAATTAGTACGTCGTGCGACAATCGCTATGAAAGATGGTGATTTACAAGCACTTGGAAATGCCATGACTGAAAATCACTTACTGCTTCGCGGCCTTGGAGTTTCTCATCCAAAACTAGAGAATTTGATTAAAGCAGCAGCTCCATATAGCCTTGGAGTAAAATTAACTGGTGCCGGTGGCGGAGGTTGTATGATTGCTCTCACTACTCAACCGGAAACAGTTTCTCAAGCAATAGAAATGGCCGGCGGAACGGCCTATATTTCAAGGTTGGGCGCCGGTGGCGTTCATCTCCATCAGTAAGTAGCCTTGCAGTCCACTGTTTAAGTGGGCAAAATCTCTTACATTTCCCCTCGCTGCTTATGAATTATGCCGGTCTTGCCTTTATATAGGGGTTTATATGCGGTAAACAATAGGTGTACCTATGGAAGAGATATCAGACGCAGACCGACTTACCGTTGTAAATGTAGTAGCAAGTACCCGAGTGGCAGAAGAACTGGACCTCCCAGATATCGCTATTCAACTCAATTGTGAATATGAACCAGAACAATTCCCTGGTGTAGTATATCGTGTCGTAGATCCTAAACTTGCAATTCTAATGTTCCGCAGTGGCCGTGCAGTTTGCACCGGTGGAAAGAACGAAGACAATATCCACACAGGTATTGAACGCATGATCAAGGACCTCCGTGGAGCAGGAATCACAACTTGGGATGTAAAGGATGTTGAAATTGAAGTACAAAATATGGTTGCTACTTACGCTCTCCATTACCCTGTGGATTATGATGGTGAAGCCCGCTTTGATGACAATAATATCTTTGTTATTGAGGAAAGCCAAGACCCTCTTACTCTTCGCGAAGCAACTGAAGAGGAAGCAAAGGATGACAGTGTCACCAAGCGTAAGGTCAAGGCAGGAGATCCTCTTGCTGGACTACCTCGCCGTTTGAACCTCAATAACTTGACTTTCCACTTGCCATTTGACAAGGTTGAGTACGAGCCAGAGCAATTCCCAGGTCTAATTTACCGCCTTGATTATCCAAAGGTAGTTTGCTTGATTTTCGGTAGCGGAAAGATGGTTATTACCGGCGCTCGCCACAAGGATGAAATTCTTGAGGCAGTTCAAATTATCAAGGACGAACTTGCTGACTTACTTTGAATAATAACATAATTTACTTGGCTCGCTTGCCAAGGAGATTACATTAGTTTACTCTGCCGAACCGTAAGGTGGTTGAAATAATATTCATGTTTTCATATGGCGTGGTTGGGAGATATTATGTCATGAATACACTTGGAGGTTTCATGCCGACCCCTTCGGGGTCAAATTGGAGAGCGGTAATATGACAATTGAACACCCAATGAATATGAGTTATTCGGGAATTCCCGGCTGGGCGATTATTGCTCTTATTTGGGGGATTAGCCTTTTCTTTTTCTTCAAGCAAGTAAATCTTGCAACATCATTGATTCGCTTAGGTAAATCTGAAGATAGAAGTGACAATATGGGTGCTCGCATAAAGGAATGGGCAATAGTTTGGTTGGGTCAAAAGAAGGTTCTTCGAGATAGAGTTGTTGGAACAATGCATGTGATGATGTTTTGGGGATTCTTGATGATTGGTTCTGATGTATTTGACCTTTCCAGTGGTGGACGTTTTGAAGCACTTGTTTATTGGTTCAGCGATACTATTTTCGGTAGTGAAATTATTGGCGACCTATGGAATGCAATGGTCGAAATAGGTTATTCTTCAGCCTTTATTGGTGCTTCAGCGGCATTATTCCGCCGAGTTGTAATAAAACCTGAGAAACTTCAGCACGAATCTTCAGTTGAAGGAAATGTAATTCTATTGACTATTCTAACTATTTGTTCAACTGCTTTCATCGTTGAAGCAGGTGAAGGGCCAAGTTCCACTTGGGAGCCGATTGGTTTCATGGTTGAAGGCTGGTTCGGCACTTCGGCAATTTTCCCAAGCATTGTCGTAGCATCCTATTGGATTCATATGCTATGTTTAGCCGGCTTCCTAATGGCAATTCCTGCATCAAAGCATATGCACTTAGTCATGGCTTTCCCTAATGTAATATTCCATGATAGAAAGGGAATGGCGGTAATGAAGCCAATGGCAACAACTGAAAACGGAACTGCAGTTTTGCTTGACGATTTGGACTTAGAATCATTTGGAACTCTCAACTATGTTGACCACTCTTGGCGGCAGTTAATTGATGGTTGGGCTTGTACTCATTGCGCACGATGCCAAGATGTCTGCCCTGCATATGTAAGCGGCAAGCCGCTAAACCCAATGCAGATTGTCAATGATACTCGTGAGTATGCCTTGGAACACCAAACCATCTTACTCGCTGGCGATGTGCCAGAAGAGACAATGATTGCTCGCTTCAATCCAGACGCCATATGGGCTTGTACTACCTGTCATGCCTGCGTCGATGTATGTCCTGTATACATTGAACATGTACCGAAGATAACCGATACTCGCCGCCACCTAATGATGGAAGCAATGGAATATCCAGAAGAATTGAATGTTGCTCTTGGAAACTTAGAAGTCAATTCTAACCCATACGGTTTCGGGCCGCATGAAAGAGGAGATTGGGCAGAAGGTTTGGATGTAAAAGTTGGTGAAGCAGCGGAATATCTGTACTTTGTAGGTTGTGCAGCATCGTTTGATGAGCGAAACAAGAAAGTCGCTCGTTCTACGATTCAGTTATTGCAGGAAGGGGGTTTAGATGTCTCTATTCTCGGTATGGATGAAGGATGTAGTGGTGACCCAGCGCGAAGGATGGGTAATGAGTATCTATTCCAAATGATGGCTGAGATGAATGTAATGAGTTTCCAAGAAATGGGTATCAAGAAAATTGTTGCCTCATGCCCACATTGTTTCCACACCCTTGGTAAGGAATACAAGGACTTCGGCGGAGATGAGTTGGAAGTTGTTCACCACTCTCAAATTATTGCTGAATTACAATCCTCTGGAAAACTGCCTGCCATGAATAAGAGTGGAAATGATAGTTTAGGCAAGGTTACTTTCCATGACCCATGTTATTTGGGACGAATTGGCGGGGAAACCGAAGCGCCACGTTCTGTAATTGGCGGTGTTGATGTAGAAGTTGAACGCAGTGGACAAGATTCATTCTGTTGTGGCGCAGGTGGCGCGCAAATGTGGATGGAAGAGGATGTAGATAAGCGCGTTAGCAATATTCGAGCTAAGGAATTAGCAGCAACTGGTTGTGATACTGTTGCAGTTGGTTGCCCATTCTGTTCAACAATGATTACCGATGGATTGAAGGACATAGGTTCTGAAGGTATTGAGGTACTTGATTTGGCAGAGATCCTTTGGAAGCAAATCAAGGAAAACGATAATGCACTCAAGGCTGCGAAGAAAGCGGCATCTGAAGTTTCACAAGAAACTGCTTCTGCAGAGGTATGAAAAAAAATCCACGGGACGTGAACACAATAATGTCGCTCAAAGTCCATGATAACCGCCGTCGGCAAAAGGTAGAATTTACTACCATTGAACCGGGTAAAGTCAAGATGTATGTTTGTGGTGTGACGGTTTATGATTTGTGTCATTTAGGCCATGCGCGTTGTTATATCGCTTTTGATTTGATTCATCGTTGGCTTGAAAAGTCAGGTTATCAGGTGCAGTATATACAAAACTTCACCGACATTGAAGACAAGATTATCAATCGGGCAAATGAGACTGGAATCGGTTGGGAAAAATTGGTTGAAGATAATATTGCTGCATATTACCAAGATATGGATGCCCTCAATATCCTTAGAGCAGATGAATATCCTCGTTGTACTGAATATGTTAAAGAAATGATTGATATTATTCAATCACTCATTGACAAGGGAAATGCCTATGTCGGAAATGATGGAGTTTATTTCCACATTGAATCGGCTCCTGAAAAATATGGAATTCTTACTGGGCAAAATATCGATGCAGTTCGCAGCGGAGCCGGAGGCCGAGTTGAAGATACTGGTAGCGGCAAAAAAGACCACAAAGACTTCGCCTTGTGGAAATCAGCAAAACCAGGAGAACCCTCGTGGGATAGTCCATGGGGAGAAGGAAGACCCGGCTGGCACATTGAATGTACGGCAATGAGTATGTCACATCTCGGTGAGCAATTTGACCTCCATGGGGGCGGTGAAGACCTACGATTCCCTCATCATGAGGCAGAAATTTTCCAAGGCGAATGCCACACCGGTTGTAGTCCAGTAGTTCACCACTGGCTGCACAATGGTTTTGTCAATATGGATGGCGAGAAAATGTCAAAAAGTCTAGGTAATTTTTGGACAATCCGTGATATTCTTGAAAAAATAGAACCCTTAGTATTGCGTCTTGCTTTAGTAAATGCTCACTATCGCTCACCAATAGACATGAATGAACAGTTACTCGCTGATGCGACAAAAAACCACCAGCGAATAATAGAAACTTATCGCGCTGCTTTGCAATCATGGAATGGCCATTCTGAAGACACAATTATCCCTGCCCCCAATGGCGATATGGCGAGCCAAATCCCAATGGTAAAATCCATCGGATTATTGGAAAAAATGGCCGAAGGTTTCGCTATAGCAATGGATGATGATTTCAATTCACGAGAGGCTGTTGCAAAAGTACTAGCCAGTTGTAGAGAAATTGGGAAAATACTTACTTCTTCAACTGTTCTTGATGACAAGGATAGAGCAACATATGGCTATGAAGCGACTTTGCTGCTTGAAGAAATGGCGGGAGAAGTTCTTGGCCTATTGCCGAGTCGTGAGGATACGCTAACTGAGCCTGAGGAAGATCCAGCAATTTCTGCACGAAAGTTAGAAATTGCTGATGCGGTTGCAGAATTATTAGTCCGCCGAACTACTGCAAGAGCGGCAAAAGATTGGTCTGCGGCCGATGCAATTCGTGATGAGTTGAATGAGATGGGCGTTGTGGTTACAGATACAAATGATGGCCCAACTTGGGACCTCGCTTAATCATGAAAAGAAAGCACCTTGAGTGATATTTTTCCTTACAAGGTTATTTTGCAAGTTAGAGAACCCTAATCTCGGTAAGGGGAATCAAGCAGCCATAATCCGGCTCGCCAATGTCCAATCAATGCGACTTGACAAATCGTAAATCCAATTAAGGCATTGCCAATAACCCAAGTATCGCCTGCTGCATCGGCATCGGCAATCCAGCGCCAAGAAGAAATCATCAGTACTGCTAGAATCGATAGAGAAAGGTATCCCGCCCAAAGTAATCTTTCTCGGCGTTGCCACATCCCAACTGCTGCCATGAAACTCATGTAGGCGGGCCATAGCATTGCCAATGAAAAGAGAAGAAGTACCAGTCCACCCACTCCTCCATCGACAAGCATTTGGGTGGTTGATAATGTGATGTCAATCCCATTACTTGTGGTGGTAAGTAGTGTGCCAAATAATAGAAAACCAGCAGATGCTAGACTAATAATCGCTGAAGAAAGAAATACAAAACGGGTAGTTGCCGGGGCAGAATCCACTTCTTGCATGGCCGCCATGAATTATCCAAAGGCGGTTTTTGGTTTGAGCCTTACCCATTATTCCACTAAATCTTCTGCAGAGGCCTATTGAACGGATACGGTCTACGCAGGGACGATGATGTCCCGAGTACCATGGTTACTCGTGAAGCATCAGTAATAATGGTTAATAGTGTACAATCTAAACGCCCGTTCTATGGAGATATTTGGCATCCACATTCCGTTCACAGAAAGAATTGAGTATCCCTATTTCTGGTTTGATGATCCAGAACACATTGTGATTGATGCTCAACAATCTAAGGTTTCATTACAAGATGGGCAGAAGAAATCATCGTCAGAAGTAATATTCACCAAAATATTCGATTTGGTGTTACTTGTTGTAGGTTTCCTTTTCATTATGGCCCCCATAGTATCCATCTTGGGTGATGTGGTTCCTGCATATCTCGATGAAGAATCAGATGAACCATGTTGGCCTGATCAAGAAAATGCAATTACCCTCTCTGACGGTGATGTGTTTTGTAAATGGAGTGAATGGGGGGAGCGAAGCGAGACCTATTCTGATTATCAAATTGCAGACAACCATTACCGAATGGAAATAGGAAATAATGGAATTACTGAATATAGATGGTCAGAGGATAATGGAATTATCACTTCCGCTTCAATATGGCAAGATGAATTCGGTGGAAGTTACGAATGTCAACAGTATATTCGCGCCTCCTCTCTACCAGATAATTGGACTGGAAATGATTTGTTCATTCACTATGATGAAGAATACCACTATCCTGCATGGTGCAATGATGAACCAAGCCAAGATGAACAGGAGTATACTGAAACAAATACAATACCATTTGAGGGTGAGTTATTGTACCATCTTGATGTGAGTGAGAGATTGTATGGGATTTACACAACACAATTTACTGAAAATGATAAAGTTAATTACACTAATCATGAACTATTCCACCCCTATCCTCACTTTGAACCAATTATGTTGATTTTTATCTTGGTGTTTGGTGGCGTTGGAGTTGCAATATTATCATTCATTGATAGAAAGCGAGTTCTAATAATAGATGGGGCGAACAATCAAGTCAAGTTTGAGTATGTTAAGTGGCCAAGGTATGACACCATTAGTTATGAACTTCAATCTCCGATTTCTTATGAAATTAGGAAGAAAAAGAGGACTAAAACCCATAGCAATGAAGAAGGTGAGCGCACTACCTTCTGGACTACTACTCATCACGGGGTTGATGTAGCGTTTGATTTGGTAGGAGAAGGACCGAGTCCACTATTATTTTTGGAGGGAAATAATCCTCAAACAGAGTTCGAATCAATACTCGAACTGCTATCCTCCACATTGGGAATAAAAGATGAAGAAAACGGCCAGTAATGATGGGTCGTTTGCTCACCCATAAGTAGACCATAGGCATTAGTCATCAGATGGCGGCGGGCCCATTGGTGGAAGTGCAGGAACTGCAGGAGCAAAAAATAATCTTGGGATGTTACTTTGGAGGATTGTAGTGATTAACAGTATCTTGGCCTGCCTTAGTATCGAAATTTGGTAATATACCGTGTACGATTAGACGAAAGCCTCCAAAGGTGAACCAAAATGCCATCTTCCATGCTCCAAGTAAATGCGAAAAATACGACTTATCAATGTCAGCAAGATGACCCATATCTCCCCCTCTTCCATATTGCGTATGAATCTTTGCCAATTATAGGCTAATCTAGACCCAAATCAACTACTGCAAGCCTGAGCAAACGGTAGCGTCTGACTAGATTAGTAATCAGGAACCCATTGCTTGTGCTTGGTCATGCATTCGGAGAATTCTTCTGATTCCAGATTTGCTGCTAACCATTGATGCACATTAGGCCAATTCTGCCCATCAAACCACTCACGATTATGATTGGCGAACTGTCTAACGAAGGGGAAAATCGCATCACTTAGATTACCATCAGGAATCTCTCCCTCAAGCGATTCTATGAATTTGCATGCTGCTGCTCTATGTTCCAATTCATCTATGTCATCGTAACGATTTGGATATTTATAACGATCGAGATGGAATTTGAATTCGGCATCGTTGCGTCTTACCCACTCTCCCTCATATTGCGTCAAATCCCACGGCAGCACATGCTCCATGATCTCTAAACTCTCTTCGATGACCGTTCCATCGGGTAAGAGTAATACTGGGACAGTTCCTTTTGGTGATATTTCCATCATATGGGCTGGGCGGTCTCGCAAGATGACCTCTCTGTGCTCAACTTGGAATCCAGATCGAACTATGGACATACGAGCGCGTATGGCGTATGGGCATCGCCTAAAGGAATACAGAATAGGTAGATTCATGTCTCACCCTCTGAGTCATTATTTGAAAGCAAGTAAGTCGTGTTCTCCCAAATGCGCCCATAGAGCCTCAGCACTTGGCCGTTTGTTCTGTTCTCCAGGCAAACTTTTGTTTGGCATTCTCTCACATTTGGGGGTGTTTGTTGAAGTTTATCAAAATATGGATTAGTTAACCACTTCGTAATCATTGTGATCAATGGGTAAACAGTGTATGTTGGCGTTGCACTGAAGGGCTGAACAGTGACTAGGCATTAGTCATCAGATGGCGGCGGGCCCATTGGTGGAAGTGCAGGAACTGCAGGAGTGTTATCGTCAATTTCATCATCAGGTGCATCTGTATCTTCTTCGTCTTCACTACCACTATCTTCCGAATCAATGGCCATACTATCGAAGGCAGAAACGTCGGAAACGTCGGCTGAATCCGAAATATCGTCAAGAATCACGGCATCCTTTTCCCAAGGATTTTCTTCATCATTATTTGCTAGTTGTGATACTCCAAGTAAAACCAGTACCAATGTAATAATCAATCCTAATCCAATTGTTGTTCCACTAAATGACGATTTTCCATCAGCATCTTCAACTCCGTTTGTTTGATCACAACCACCGTCATCGCATAACCAAGTATGGTCTGCTTGACAAACACACTGGTCGCAGTTTTCATCATCAGGCAACACAGTTGACCCGGGGTTACAAGGAAGAGGCAAGCGTTCATCTCCTCCGCTAGTAGTGTCATCTTGCACAAATGAAGCACAGAACTTCTGGTATTCACTCGGTGTCGGTGCATCGCAGATATCAGTTAATTCTAGACATCCTGAATCAGCACTAGCATTAGTACAGTAATCGGTTATTGGCTCAGCACAAGTTTGCATATTTGCAGTACCAACATTTGGACAGTTCTGCTCTATTTGACCACAGAGTGTATCATCACCGAATGGACAAATCACTTTGGAATCGTCAATTTCTTGCATCACATAATTGCACAAAATATCATTACCTGCAAAGGCCCAAGAATAATAACATTCAGCAATATAGTCAACACAGTCGTTGCTTCCATCTCCATTAGGGTTGCAATAGACGACGATTTCTGCTCCACAGTCGGTAACATTAGTTGGGCAGTTTTCAACAACTACTGAGTTTTCACAAAGTTGAGTATTGAAGGGACAATCCCAACTCGCACTACCCTCTCCATCTCCTAATCCGCTGCCGCCACTTACTCCGCCATTTGGTGAATAATAGAATGGAGTTCCTGCAGGCCAGTCTAGTTCAACTCTGTCTTGACCATTGTACCACATTGTTTCAAGATTGGACCAACTTAATTGGTTATTTGCCGAGACAGAACCGGAGATAACACGGAAATATCGGTCATCACCCATGGTAAATATTGGGTCAAGAGGAACAGCATCAAGAGAACCGTATGAGCCGGAAATAAACATGTCTGAAAAGTCAGAATAATTATCAAAGGAATCACCAAAATAATCCCACATTTCTGTGCGATTGAAGCGCATTGCCATTGTCAAGTCATCAACTATTGATTCCCATGATTGTGCACCTTCGCTAACTCCGAGGAAAGTCACATCAATCCCCTTTGTCCAATCGTCTCGGCTGGACCAAGAAGGTGCAGGAATTGTTACTTCTTCCCAGTCATCTCCATTTAGTGCGGTCATCAAGTCGGTGTCTCCGAATAGTGGTAATCCGCCCATGATGGTTAGTTTGACATCAGGGTCAACCGCATCTATCAAGTTTCGATATGGGTCTTCATTGAAAGAAGTGGTGACTAGTAAATCCGCTGCCATACCAGGATTGATGCGGCCAACATGCTCATCCCACTTCATTGCATCTGCTGAATTTGAAGTAACCATTTCAACCATTTCATAATTGCTAAATACATCTCCAAGCATTTGCTCATCCCAATAATCAGCAATTTTCAATTCATGTAGGGGTGACTTGGCTCCCGAAGGGCTCCAGTCAGGAGAAATTGCAATGTTCACTCCCTCTGCTTTTGCAGTTGCAACATCAGTAGTATCGCCATACAGAAGGAGGTTAGAAAGGGGTGACCAGACCAAACTTGCACCAACATCTCCCATGGCAGAAAATTCAGGTTGTCCAAGCCCAGTTCCATGAATTACGATTAACTCACCAACCAACAGATCATTCTGAGTTAAAATGTCAAATTCAGCCCGACTAGATTCATCTACTCCTTCGGCCAAATGAAGGAACCAAGCATCTAATTCACCTGATGCGTTACCGGTTTTGATATGGTTACCGATATAATCAGATTCAAGTTCAGTAACTTTGGTATGAATCTCATCCTTACCCCAATTCCAATATTCAATATTTCGCAACAATATAGAATCAAAACTTTCATCGCCAGTAGAAGGTCCTCCTTGAGCAGCAGTAGTTCCGCCAACAACTTCCTTCATTTCGACATACTTCATCGCTTGAGTTTCCATATTCCAATACGGACCTGAATGGAGGGCAGTTTTCACGCGAGTAACTTCGTTTGAGTAATCGGGGTGATTTTTCCATTCGTAACGATTATTATATCCATCAAAATCACTTCTTTGATTATCAGAAAGGTGAGACTCCATTTCCCAAAGGGGCGCAGTATTGTAGTGCATATGATTGTGCATGTCAATTAAGCCAGGGTAAATTGTACCACCTGTATGGTGAACTGGAACATCGGTTAGATTAACGCCAAGAGGCGGGCTTCCTGTTGCCCATACCGCTTCAATTTCACCATCACGGATGAGGATTGAACCGTTATTGTAAACATCGTTGATGTCATTCATTGTGACAACTCTGCCGGTCAGCACATAAGCCCCGTTGTGATATTGGTCTCGTGGAGTATAACATCGGCCAAAATCAATTTTTGTCACAGGTTTTTGCGCGCCTTCTTCCCACCCAGGTGTAGGAGGGGATAACTTGTATAGTGCGCCATTATTACTCGCATTGCGAATGTATGAATTGTCCCACCAAGAGTCGGAACCCATGTATGAAATTGAATCTATTAGGGTCCCATCCGGAGTTTTAAGATTTACAGTATCTCCATCCCAATAATCCAATTCAATGTCGGTATCAGAACGGAAAAATACCAATCTTTCATCGGGTCCGAGGGAAGTATTCCAGCCTACGGAGCAGGGTGCTGAACCTCCATCTTCAATATCATCTATCCACCAATCACTAACATCAAAAGTCTGATTTGTAGGATTCCAAATTTCAATGAACTGGTCCGAATAACTGCCAATATCTCCATCTTCATTCCAGTCTGTTCCGTTGTAATCAGCACCTGAGGCTGACACTAAAATCTCTGAAATCACGATATGGTTTGGTGGCCAACTTCCCGATTCTTCAGCCGAAGTATTTGGAATTATTTCAGCAAATCCTGCCAATCCAGCAAGGCTTGATAAGAAGAAAATTGTGGCTAAGGTAAGTGCCCTTGAAGCAGCAGTCATTGGTATGGGGTGTGGTATTGGCGTCATAGTTATACCGCCTGCACATTTTGTCGCTAAATACAATTTAACCGTTGATTCAAAAAGCATGGGCTCGCCGCAATTGTTGTGCGACCCCGCCCCCTCCTCCTAATGCTGGTACTATTGCCCAGCGTTTTTGCCGGATGTTTCGGTCAGGATAAAGCCCCCTCCGACCCTGTTGCAGATGATGATTCTTGGTATCCACCGGTTTGGCTGCGAAGTGAAATGATATACGATGATAGCGATGTTTTCAGTCGCGTTTCAGTTAATGGAACAAATGGGATTGACGAAGTGCGCTCAATTTTTGTTGATGTTCCAACCATCACCGCCGCTGACGGCGGTGCCGGAGTAACAGGAGATGCAGCGGTGCATCTTGGTTTGTGGCTACCGGTGATTGAAGGATGTGATTGGGAATCAAGCGAAATTCCAGCCGAATGTCAAGTGCCGGTAATTGCCGAAGTTGGTCCATATTATGATGATGGAGATGTAGATGCTTTGACTCCAGCCGACCGTTTAGGTCGTTTCTTAATAGAAAATTATGTTCCTCATGGCTTCGCAGTTGCTCAAGTCAGTGTATTTGGAACTGGTGAATCTAATCACTGTATGGATTTGATGGGAACTGACGAACAACGCGGCATTGATGCAGCAGTCACATGGCTCGGAACTCAAGGCTGGGCCAATGGCAAAGTAGGAATTATTGGTAAATCATATGATGGCTCAACCCCTTGGCAGGCGGCAACTTTTGCTAACGAATACCTAGCGACAATTGTTCCAATGTCTGGTCTAATCGGAGTTCATGAATTAATGTGGAAGAATGGTAGCATGGAAGCCCGTGGGGCAATAATGCACAATGGAGTATATGGCTCATTTGGAATTGATGGCGAAGCAACTGATGCACAAAATATGTGTGAAGGTTATTTGGAAGGATATGTGAATGGTCCAGCCGCATATTTCACCGGAGATATGGTTGATTATGCTGGAAACTCATATTGGACTGAACGTAGTTTCCTTGACAGAGTTACTGAAAATTACAATGGTTCAATTTACATTATCCAAGGAATGCAGGATTGGAATGTTGACCCGCACATGGCCTTCCCTACTCATCAATTGATGGAAGAGGCGGGAATTGAAATCAAAACTCTAGCCGGTCAATGGGCACATGATTACCCTGACCGCTCAAGCGGTCATGCTTCCTTACCAGTCGGTAAAGGACAGGAAGCCTATCCTTACACACTTAGGTGGGATTGGGCTGACGAAATGTTACATTGGTTCACTTGGTATTTGAAGAATGAAGGAACTCAGCCAGAATTACACGTGGAGATACAGGACAACATAGGTGGATGGAGAGTAGAATCTACTTGGCCTTCAGAAGATACCAATTTCACTGCTTTTGGCCTTCAAGGCGATATGGAACAAGTGACAGGTGGAACGCAAATGGGCGTTGGGCAAAGAATTGAATTTTTACTTCCCGCTTGGGAAAATGACACTCGTATTGCTGGCTTGCCGACTTTGCATATTGGGGCAACACCGCTTACCACAAATGCCGGTCATATCTTCGTTGAGATGACAGATGCAGAGACTGGGATGCACTTGGGTCATGCGGTAATGGATCTAAGATTCCATGCCGGTGGTCGCGATGGGCAGGTCTTGCTACCGGGCGTTCAAGTAACTGCATTAATGGAATTCTTCCCAATGGATGTGGTAGTTCCGGCAGGGCATCAAATACAACTTACGATATTGCAAACCGGTGAGGATTATGTGCCAAGCCCAGCCGCTGCTGGAACGATTAGTCTTGACCTCTCCGACTCCAGCGTTTTTACAATTCCAATCATTGAACGTTCATGCGAAGATCTATTCCAAGCGCCCATGCACACCTATGATGAAGTTGAAGGCAATCGTATTTGCTAGCTCAATCTAGTTTAGTCACTCAAGCGAGGGGCTGAAAAGTAATCGACTGTTGCCATCGTCCATGCGCCCACTTTGCTCAAGCCCAACAAGGCTTGTTTTTTCACTATTGATAGTGTTCAGCATGGTGCTTTCTGGTTGTTTTGGCAACGGTGGTGGAGGCAAGAATAATGATGCTCTTTTCAATTGGGATGAGGGATTTCAATATATCGACGACCCCACAAACCATATGCAACCCAAGGCATTCAATGTGACGCAAAATTGGGCCGAGAATGGCGTTTGGGATGAAGACTCAGAACTCTGGGTCAATCGAACTGTAGAGGGAGATGCTTTTTGGGCAGAATTTACCGCCGAGCAAGGAGGAAATTGTTGTGAACATTACTTGGCTGCAACCAAGGAAGGCTGGTTGATGAACTTTGGTGGAGAATATCCAACATGGTCTGAGGATAGAGGACATACATGGCAGGATTGGAAACCCACTATTGTGACTCAACTCGGTTGCCGAACTCCAAAACTCACTGTGCCTGGCCAAGAAGGATTAGGCGAAGGTAGTATTGTGCAAACCACTACCGGAGATATAATTTCAATGGGATGGTTCCCTTATCCTTCAACAAGCGGTGGAGATCAATTTTACGCATTCCTTTACGATGCAGACGATGAACAATGGGGATGGTGCTATAATCGGCTGACAGAACCGTTTTATGACCGCTCTTGGCAAGTAGAAGTAGTAGGTCCAATCTCATCAAACATAGGTAATGGCGAATGGGCTAGTTTAGTCATTTCCAACTTTTGGCATCAAAGTAGTAATCGCGGCGGACAGATTTCAGTTGACGGATTAAATTACTATTATTTTGAATTCCCCGATAAAAACGCCAATATTGACGAAGTAGTAGTTGACTTGAACTTTGATGAATTAGGGCCGGAATGGGATTTCACCAAGCCGCACAAAGAGATGCGCGCATTCCCTGTTCCGAGTGGTGGGTTATACTTCCCGAGTTTCTTTGACGATGGTGGAGATGCTTTCTTAGATACGAGCCTTGATTGGTATCGGGCAACAACTGCGGAAGGAAATAGTTTACCAAGCGAGTATTGTTCCTTTGACTCAAGTACCGCTCTGCACTGTGTGATAAAAGATGGAGATGCACACCTGACTCACATGTATTCCATGGATGGCGGGGAAAATTGGACTAACCAATCTTACAATTTATCTAATACTGCTTCTGGTATTGAGGAGTGGGAGTTTCATTCAAATGGAGTCCACGATTTATTTGTTTTGAATGTCAGATATCAAAGCACTGAGGGTCCAGACATCGATGTGGCTTGGCATGTTAGGGATGTTAGTGAAAGTCTGGAACCCGATGCCAAGACCTTCCTCGGTCTTGGTAATTTAGACTCCACAAGTGGTGCTGGCAATGACATTAGGTTTGATTTTGCAAGCATGGGAATAATGAATGATGGTGGGGCCTTTATCGCATATCACGATGCAAGTGACCCAGACCCGCTATTCGCATTAGAACTGTATCTTCCTGAGGTCTATGGGCCTGCACAGGCTTAACCAACCCTCACCACCAATCAGATAGGTAGAAAGTGAATCTAAAGTCAAGGGCGTGGGAAATGCCTATATTCTGTTGGCCAAGATTTTTGCTATATGAGCAAAGTAGATGGGATGCTATTGACTGATTTACCGGGTGTTGGTTCAAGCCTCGCCGAACGAATGATTTCTTGCTTGGGTCAGGCTGAAGATGTATGGGATGCATTACGGGTTGGAGATGTTGAAAGGTTAGCCGAAGTTGACGGCCTTTCAGGCAATCGCGCCCTGAGCCTATGCAGGGATTTTGCCAGTTCAGGTTGGCAACTTTCATCAAAAGACACTGCTGATGATAGTGGTGTTAGAGGTGTTAGTGGTGTTAGAGGTGTTAGTGGTGTTAGTGGTGTTAGAAGTGAAAGTGGAGTTAAAGGTGTAGGCCCATTTCTGGCAACATCTGAAGCGGAGAAAATACATCACAAATTGATTGAAGAACTAGCAAAAAATGCCCGCTGCAAGGCCACATCCAATCGTCTAAAATTGCTAATGCCTTATTCTCTAAGTCGCGTAACCGAATTAAACTCACGAAGACTCTTGATTGCAAATGCAATGGATTTCACCTCATCACACGGTGAAACTGCAAATGAGTTGAGAGAATCACTTGGCGGTATTTCACGCTTGTCTTGGCCACAAATGCGTTGTGAGCGCGTTGTAGTTTGCGCAGATGATAAGGTCGCAGAACGTCTTTCACCACTAAAAAAATGGTGCCGAGTTCTAAGAATTAGTTCTTCTGAGACTTGGAAAGATTACACCGTATTTAGCGAAGTAACTTGGGTTGGCGAGGGTGGTCCAAAGGGCAAAACTCCGGATAATTGGAATATTGTTGCAGCCAATGCCCCTTTGGGACTCGTTCTTCCAGAGCGAACTATCGCTTGGGCCAAGCATAATCTCAAAGCATTACAATCACTTTCCTCTATTCGCTCTATTGCATTGCCAAAAAACGTCCCTACTGCTGAAGCAATTACCGAGGCGGTAATTGATTTGAAAACCCTTGCAAGTGTGTTAGGGGAATTGGGGGATAAAGGGGAAAACTCCGAAGCCCTACAGATGGTAAAGGATGAACTATGGAAGGTAGCAAAACAAATTGAAAGTGAAGTTCAAACTACTGTGAGCGAGGGAATGGCAGGAGCACAACTATCACTGCAAGGCAGCGACATGCTCGATATGTTGGCCGATGCAAACCTCTTGCAACGACGCATTGCTTCAGCAACAGAAGAAGTAATTGATTCAGCCGTCACCGAGGCAAATAATGACTTATCCACATTCCTCGGGCAAGCCGGAATAAACTTGCCGCGAGGCATCTTCTCATCCGCATGGCCACCAAAATTGGACCGTTCAGCACTCGAAAAAGTGGAAATTGAAATAGACGAACGCCTAGAATTAGATCGCACACAAACTACTTTGCGTCTTGCCCGAAATCTCACTCCATTGATTTCAGCATGTGATTCTGCAATTCGCTCATTAATCGAAGTTGATGCTTGGTTGACAATTGCAGATTGGGCACAAAAAGAGGAATGTATCATGCCCAAAATGGTAAAGTCCGGAGTATGGGTTGACAAAGGCCGACATCTATTACTTGGCTTCAATCCCGACCCTGTAACATATGGCATTGGCGAGGCGGCAAAACTGAAGGGAGACAGGCAGAGTGTTGCCTTACTAACTGGTGCAAATTCTGGCGGCAAAACTACTCTATTGGAAATGCTTGCACAAATTACAATTCTTGCTCACATGGGTTTGCCGGTTCCAGCAAAGGCAGCATGTGTAGGTCACATTGAGAAATTACACATCATCGCAAAAGCATCAGGGACTCAATCAGCAGGAGCACTTGAACAAACTTTGCGTAAGTTAGCCGAAGTTCTTACTACTCCTGGAAAGAGATTGGTTCTCGCCGATGAACTCGAAGCAATAACCGAACCTGGCGCTGCCGCAAGAATACTTGCGGGAATGTTTGGTGCAGCAATAGACCACCCCGATATCTGCATGCTAACTGTAACTCACCTCGCCCCTCAACTCCTCAAAGCAAGTGGGCGCAAACTACGAGTTGATGGAATTGAAGCCCGTGGTCTTGATGAAAATTTGGACCTAATCGTTGACCGCACACCGCGAAGAAATCATCTGGCTCGATCAACTCCCGAACTAATTGTTCGTCGTTTAGTTCAACAATGTGACGGTGATGCACAATCTCTATTCGCGGATATTCTTGCTGGTTTCTCAGACGAAACGGACTCTAGTTCTCCAACCGCTTCTTTAGCATCTGTGACGGCCTAATATGGCCTCATTTGCCCATCATTCAGAATGAGATAGCGTTCATCAATCACAGACCCAATAGCCTCCAAAACCAATGTTTCTGAGAAGATTGGGTGACGTCAATTTTCATTCCAAATGCTATCAGTAGCATCAAATGGAGAATCAGGTGTCTTTTTTCTTCTCGTTGATACCGCCATCACAAGGAAGCATAATCCCAAGAATACCATTGCTCCGACAAGACCCCAAAGAAGTGAATCACTAAGTACACTTTGTTTTTCTGTTTGTAGATCATCCTCAACCGAGACCTCAGGGTCTTCTGGATTGATGTCTGCGTTATCACCTACACCATCTCCATCACTATCTGCTGTTTCATTTGCATCTTCGGGAAATGCATCGCTATTATTTCCGACCCCATCACCATCTGAATCAGTAGTCTCATTCTCATCATCGGGAAAGTCATCGGCGTTGTCACCTACTCCATCACCATCAGAGTCTGTAGTCTCATTCTCGTCATTTGGAAACTCATCATCATCATCAATCACCCCATCTCCATCAGAGTCTAAATCGAACGGATAGGCAGAGATAATTGTCACCGCATTATTGGGTACACCACCTTGGCCAACTGAAACTTGATTGATTGAGTCAACAACTTCGGTTCCGCTCACAACTTGCCCGAATACAGTGTGCACTCCATCAAGGTGTGATGGGGAAGAACCGCCGTCAACGATAAAGAATTGAGAACCACCTGTGTGTGGTGCGCTTGTTTTTGCCATTGAAAGGGCATATGGGACATGGATAAGGCCGTTATCCGCTTCATCGGGAATTGTCCACGAAGTTTTAGAGCAGTTTGAGGAAGATGATTCAACTACCCCATTACAATAACCTTGCCAACTCGCAGCATGTCCGCCGGTTCCATCTCCATTGGTGAAATCCCCGCCTTGAACCATGAAGCCATCTATAACACGGTGGAATATAGTTCCATCATAACATCCCATTTCTGCAAGTAGGGCGAAATTTTGCGCATGGATGGGGGCTTCATCATAGTTCAATTCGAAATCAATTAGATTTTCTGTGGAATTAGATGCTTCTGAAGATCCACTAAATTCAATTTCCATTCGAATATGACTTTCATTAGATTCAGCTCTTGTTGTACAACCATTTTCCAAATAGTATCCTTGCTT
>Ga0233449_1000655_pt1 | contig 37837 bp, 34 predicted proteins | sample SI_124_October20_FD_183012 | JGI IMG/M metagenome (GOLD analysis project Ga0233449, IMG submission 183012) | Seawater microbial communities from Saanich Inlet, British Columbia, Canada - SI_124_October2016_200_MG | ecosystem: Environmental > Aquatic > Marine > Inlet | place: Canada: British... | reverse complement strand
TATCAAACATGGTGAGCGCTTTTCTCGCGTCGATTAGCGCAAGGTCCTGCGGCGTTGATACAATAACCGCGCCGTCGAGTTTTATATTTTGCACCATGGTAAGCTGCGCGTCGCCGGTTCCCGGCGGCAGGTCGATGATTAGCACATCAAGCGGACTATAAAGATCCCATTTTACGTCATTAAGCATTTGTTGAATAGTACCCATCACCATTGGGCCACGCCAAATGACGGCTGTGTCCTTTTCCATTAAATAGCCAATAGACATACTAACGATTTCATGATTTTTAAGCGGGGTGATTTTATCATCTTTTAGAACTTCTGGCCGTGCGTCATCGAGCCCCATCAGGCGCGGTATGCTCGGGCCATAAATATCAAGATCAAAGATACCCGCCTTAAGGCCAAGTTTATTAAAAGCAAGCGCCAGATTAATTGACGTGGTTGATTTACCAACACCGCCTTTACCGCTAGCTACGGCGATGACGTGTTTAACGCCCGGTATGCCGGCTGGTCCTTCCTGCGGTGGTGGGGTGCCGTGACCGCCAAAAGATCTTTTTTCGCCAAACCCGCCGCTTGGTTTTTCTGCGCCCGCGTCACGTTCTGCAGTGAGGACGGAGGTGACTTTATTGACGCCGGAGATTTGCATCAGCAGTCTGTCACAGCTCTGACGTAGTTTTTCCATCTCATCCACATCATCAGGATTAATGCTCAGTGCAAAACCAACCGCGCCATCTTTAACGACGAGGCCTTGAATAGTGCCGCTATCGACAATATTTTGATTTAATTTCGGATGATTTATGGTTTTTAGTGCTCTCATGAGCTGTTCGCGCTTGACGTCTGACATTTAGTAATTACCTATTGTACGAATAATATGCTTCGCCGTTGAAGTACGGCAGTAGTTAGCATATAAGATAGATTGAACTTTTTTAAAGGGAATTATGCGTAATTAACGTATAATTCCTATAAATATATTTAAGGAGCATTAAATGTCGTGGCAAAATAATGGTGGTGGTGATCGTGGACCGTGGGGTCAGGGCCCTAAAAAAGGTGGCGGCGGACAACCGCCTGACATTGATGAACTGATTAGAAAAGGTCAGGATAAGTTTAAAAGTGCCTTCGGCGGTGGTGGTAGTGGCGGCAGCGGCGGGGGCGGCGAAAGCCTAGGCGGCGGAAAAAGCTTAAGCATGATCTTACTCGGCATTGTTGCTATCTGGCTTTATCTTTGCGTTTATATTGTTGATACGGACGAACAGGCGATCGTACTTCGTTTTGGTAAATGGGTTGAAACGACGGATCCTGGAATTCATTTTCTGGTTGCGCCGTTTGAAAGTAAGCAGCTGACCAAAGTAACAGCGATTAATGTTATTCAAATTGGTTTTGGTAATACGGTTCTTGCGCAAAAAGAACGTCAAATGCTAACCGGCGATGAAAATATTGTTGATGCACCTTTTTCGATTATGTGGCGCATTAATGATCCGGCACGTTATCAGTTTAATGTTAAAGACAGAGCAGAAACCATTAAATCCATCGCGGAAAGCGCCATGCGTGAAGTGGTTGCAAAATCCGAAGTCGAAAATGTTATGACTAATGATAAAAACGGTATTGAGCTCGAAGTGATGCAAATCACTCAGGATATTTTAAGCCGTTATGAGGCCGGCATTGAGATTACCCAAGTGAAAATGGAAGATGTTCGTCCTCCTGCAGAAATTTCTGATGCTTTTAATGATGTTCAAAAAGCGGAAGCCGATAGAGAGCGGACCATAAGTCTTGCGAGATTAGAGCAAAATAAAATTGTTCCTCAAGCGCGTGGTACTGCTGCAAAAATGATACAGGATGCAGAAGCTTATAAATCAAAAGTAATTGCCGAGGCAGAAGGTGATGCGTCACGCTTTGAAGCAATACTCACCGAATATTCCAAAGCGAAAGATGTTACGCGTAGAAGAATATATCTTGATACAATGCAGCAGGTTTTAGCAGGCACAAATAAAATTGTCATTGATAGTAAAGGCGGCGGTGTTGTTCCATATCTTCCGCTTAATGAACTTAATAAAAAACCCCCGCAGCAATAGGACAGACACATGAAAAATTTTAAAGCTATTATAGCGCTCGTTATTGTTGGTGGTGGTTTACTGTTGTTTGGTTCCGCGACTTATCAGGTAAAAGAAACAGATCAGGCCATCGTTCTTGAATTTGGCGAATGGAAAAAAACCGTACAGGATGCTGGTCTTCATTTTAAAATACCGCTTATTCAGGATGTAATTTATTTCGATAGACGTATTCGAATACTCGATATGCCTGAAATTATTGTTATTACATCGGACCAGAAGCGGATGATTGTTGATGCCTTTACAGAATTTCGTATTGCAGATCCGCTAAAAGTTTATCAGGTCGTTCGCAATGAGCTCGGGGCAGAAAATCGCCTTTCTATCATTACCAACTCAAACCTGCGTAAGGTATTTGGTGTTCAGGAACTGCAAATAGCATTAAGCGGTGAACGCGGCGAGTTACGTCAAAGTATTCGTGATGCCGTATTCGAGGAAGCGACGGAACTTGGTATTGAAATCATCGATTTGCGTATTAAACGTACTGATCTTCCCGAAGAAAACAGCGCACCAATTTTCCAAAGTATGATCGCCGACCGTAATCAAGTGGCGCGCGAAATTCGTGCCCGAGGTGAGGAAGAGGCTCTTCGAATTACGTCAAGAGCGGAACGTGACAGGACGGTTCTTTTGGCTGAAGCGACACGCGATTCTGAAAAACTTCGTGGTGAAGGTGATGCCGTTGCGGCAAAAACTTACGCCGAAGCCTATAGTAAAGATGCCGAATTTTACGCCTTTTACCGTTCAATGGAAGTTTATAAAAACTCCATGAAAAATGGCGATACTTCTATGGTGCTTTCACCGGACAGTGAATTTTTCAAATATTTTGAAAGCATGGGAGGAAATAACTCACGGTAAAGGCAGGGAAATATGTAAATGCCCGACGTTATCACTAACATCATATTTGCCATTGGCCTCGTGTTTGTGATTGAGGGCTTTTTATATGCCCTCTTTCCCACCGCCATGAAAAAGATGATGGCAGCGGCACTTGAACAAAATGAAAATAATTTAAGAACAGCCGGGCTTATTGCAGCTTTTATAGGGCTCGTGATAATATATGTGATAAAATGACGGATTTAAGTATGCTGACGCGTATCATGACCGTAATTTCGTCATAATTGATGATAAAATGAAAATTAGTTATAAAAAATAATTCATAATATAGATCTTTCAGGAATAAAATGATGAATATTAGTAAAAGATTATCAGGCGCAATCATTATATTGGTTTATATGATCAGCTCGCCCACGCTTACTTTAGCTCAAGGGGCGCCGTCAAGTTTTGCAGATCTTTCTGAAAAACTTCTTCCGTCCGTTGTTAATGTTTATACAACGCAAAATATCCGTGTCGACAGAAATAGAAGAGGCGGCGGTGGCGGCGGCGGTTTTCCGCCTGGTTCACCTTTTGAAGAATTTTTCAAACGTTTCCAGCAGCCACCTGGAGCGGAGAATGATGAGGAAGATGATAGCAATAGTAACAGCCGGCCACGCGTTCAGCAAAGAAGATCACTTGGATCAGGTTTCATTATTGCTGCGGAAGGCATAATTATTACCAACCATCACGTTATTAAAGATGCTGATGAGGTTTCTATTAAGCTTCAGGATGGTACAGAGTTAGAAGCAGAAGTGATCGGTAGTGATGACAAAGTTGATCTTGCCGTGCTCAAAGTGGAATATGAGGAAGACCTTCCTTTCGTAAAATTCGGTGATGATCATAAATCACGAATTGGTGACTGGGTTCTAGCCATTGGTAACCCCTTTGGAATTGGATCTTCCGTTACAGCAGGTATAATCTCCGCTAGCAACCGGGCTATTGGTGGAACGTATGACCAGTATTTACAAACTGACGCTTCCATCAACCGCGGCAATAGCGGCGGACCTATGTTTAATATGGACGGCGAAGTGATAGGCATTAATACGGCAATTTATTCACCTACCGGCGGGAATGTGGGGGTAGGTTTTGCTATTCCTTCGACGCAAGCTAAAATTATTATTGATCAGCTCCGTGAATTTGGTCGCACCAAGCGTGGTCGTATCGGCGTTCGCATTAGCGCGGTAACTGGTGATATTGCAGAAAGTCTTGGCATGGAAAATGCTGCAGGTGCTCTGGTTAATTCCGTCGAAGACGATAGCCCCTCAAGTAAAGCCGGCGTTGAATTTGGTGATATTATCGTTGAATTTGATGGTACTGAGGTTAAAGAAGTTCGCGATCTTACGACTGTGGTTGCTAATACTGAAATCGGCAGCACCGTTAATATGGTAGTGCTTAGAAAAGGTGAAAGAGTAACGCTTAGAATTACCATTGACGAGCTTGATGAAAGTGCCCCTGGTGAAGAAGAGGAAGAAGAAAGTTCCCCGGAAGAAAGTCAAGAAACTGTTCTTGATCTTACACTGACAGAGCTTGATGAAGAAGCACGTACCGAGCTTGAAATTGGTGACGATATCGAAGGCGTTCTTATCACCAGCATTGATTATGGCACTGGCAGAGAAGGCCTGCGCGGTCTTCGCCGCGGCGATGTTATCGTTGAGGTAACCCAGCAGAAAGTCAGCTCAATTGAAGAAGTTAAGGCACAAATTGATGATCAGATAGAAGCTGGTCGTTCGGTTGTCCTGCTTTCAATTTATCGCCGTGGCCAATATAGCCATATACCGGTAAAACTTGATGAGGAAGAAGACGATTAATCGTTAAGTCGATTATCTAGAATTATTCTAAAGGCCCGGTTTTAAATCGGGCCTTTTTATTTTTGTCCACTGCTTGCATTCACTGCTAAATTCTCATAGGCTCTACCGGTTAAAAGACAGAAAAATAAAACGGGAGACCCTGATGGGATTATCTAACATAATAAAAATATCAGCACTGCTTGCTGCCACATCGGTAGCGGCAAATGCGGCTGATACAATTCGCGGATTTACAAAAGAAAACAGCGATAAACAATATGCCCTTGAAAAAGCATTTGATGCGCAGATAAATGTGCAGAACATGGATGACTGGATGAAATTTATGACATCCCGGCCCCATGCGACTGGTCAGCCTTTTGATAAAGAAGTGGCCGATTTTATCGCCGACAAATATAGAGGGTGGGGTTACGCGACTGAAGTTGTTCAGTATAATGTGCTGATGCCAACACCGAAGATACGGATTGTAGAACTGGTGGAACCGATAAAATGGTCAGCATCTCTTGATGAGGCCGCAGTGGCTGATGATCCTACATCTGATCAGGATGAACGCCTGCCTGTATATCATTCCTATTCACCGGACGGCGATGTGACAGCCGAAGTGGTTTTTGTCAATCAAGGTCTTCGCGAAGATTATGAAGATCTGGCTCGCAAAGGCATAAGTGTTAAAGGAAAAATCATCATTTCCAAATATGGCGGCTCATGGCGCGGTATTAAGCCGAAAATGGCCGAAGAATTTGGCGCGATCGGCGCACTTATTTATTCAGATCCAGAAGATGATGGATACGGGCAGGGTGATATGTATCCGCTTGGCGCCTGGAAACATGAAAGCGGCGCACAGCGCGGCTCAATCATGGATCTTCCGACCCGTCCGGGTGACCCGTTAACGCCGTATGTTGGCGCTACAGCGGATGCGGAGCGAATTGCTCTTGAGGATGTTGAAATTTTTGTTGGTATCCCGACACTTCCCATTTCCTATAAAGATGCGCTACCGATCCTTGAAGCACTTGGAGGCCCCGTTGCACCACCACGCTGGCGTGGTGCGCTACCGATCACATATCATATGGGACCGGGACCGGCCAAACTTCATATTAAGCTCGAGTTTAACTGGGACGTTGTTCCAACTTATGACATTATTGCTAAAATGGAAGGTTCAGAATTTCCTGATCAGTGGGTTATGCGCGGGAACCATCATGACGCATGGGTTCACGGTGCCGCTGATCCGATTTCCGGTCTTGTGGTTCAAATGGAAGAAGCAAGAATTCTTAGCGAGATGGCCAAAGACGGCTACCGTCCAAAACGGACCATTGTATTCAGCTCATGGGGTTCAGAAGAACAAGGCCTTATCGGTTCGGTTGAATATGTAGAGGATAACGCCGCTGAGTTAAGCGAAAAACTTGTCGCTTATATTAACACTGACGGCAATGGCGCAGGTTTCTTAGGGGCAGGCGGTTCTCACACATTAGAGAGCTTTTTTGATCAGATCGCCCACGAAGTTAAAGACCCGATCCAGGGAATGAGTGCAGCCGAGCGTGTGCAATCACGTAATATGCTTTCAAGCAATCCTGTGACCCGGAGCCGCGCTGAAAAATCAAGCCATTATTATTTAAGTGCACTGGGTTCTGGTTCTGATTATTCAGGCTTCTTCCAGCATCTTGGTATTGCTTCTATGAATATTGGTTATGGCGGTGAATATGGTGGTGGCTCATACCACACCAATTATGACAGCTATTATTATTATACCAAGTTTCGTGATCCTGGCCTTCATTATACCAAAGCCTTAGGCGCGGTAACGGGCCGGGTGGTAACACGCCTTGCCAATGCTGACGTGCTTCCATTCCAAATGGGTAATATGGCCCGTACGGTTGGTGAATATGCTGATGAAATGGTAACGGCGATGGAAAAATCCCGCTCTGACACATTACGTCATAATAAACTTGTTAACGAAGGTCATTATAAAGCCGCCGCCAACATTCGTGAAGGATATGAAGTGCCGGAACTTAAGGTCGAAGTGCCGCATATTAACCTTTCACCGATGCAAAATTCGGTGAACAGGCTTAAATCATCGGCCACCGCATTTGATGCTGCTTATAATAAACTTGCCATGAGTGGGTACGATATGAGCAGCCGTGACATCAACAAACTTGATATGTTGATGTATCAGGTTGAAGCTAAGCTTATTCGCCCTGAAGGCCTTCCACGTCGCCCATGGTACCGTCACCATGTCTATGCGCCGGGATATTATACGGGTTACGGTGTTAAAACGCTTCCGGGTGTACGTGAAGGTATCGAAGAAGCCAAGTGGTCTGAGACACAAGAACAGATGGCCAAACTTGCCGAAGTTCTCAATGACTATGCCGCTCAGCTTGAAGAAGCGACAGCCTTAATGAATTAAGTTATTTATCCAATTAAAAAAGCCGGGCTTTTAAGCCCGGCTTTTTTTGTGTCATAAATAGATTTTAAATTAGGCTATTAATTTCGAAATATTATGAACCCTGTCTCTAAGCGCGGCCAGCACATTTTGAATTTCCGTTGTTGCGCTTGCTGTCTCTGCAGATAGATTTTTAACTTCACCTGCTACGACGGCAAACCCTTTGCCGGCTTCACCAGCACGGGCGGCTTCAATGGTGGCGTTTAAAGCCAGTAAATTTGTTTGTTTGGCAATGGCATTAATGTTTTCCGAAACGGAATCGACCCGGGAAATATCTTCTTCTAGATTACCGAGCTCTTTTTGAATTCCTTCTATTATTTCACTATTTTGTTCTGTCTTTTGTTCTGGCACTGATGTTTCCTTGTATGTTATGTCGTTATTTTGCGCAGAATATGCGGCTTCTATCATTGTTGAGGCAAGTACCCCGTAAACGGCTGTCCAGGCATCGGCTACCTCTTCGGTATATAAATCACCAAGGCCCTGTTCAAGGGTCCATAAAAGTGCGGCTCCTACCGTATCATAATCTTTTTCAGATACGCCGTAGCCCGCATGGCGAACGGCGAGTTCCTGAACGGCAGGTACAATAGTTTCAAGACGGTTAAGGCCACCGACTGCAGTGGCTAGCATTGCCATAAGGGCACGCCCTTGTGCTTCTAGGTCTCCTTTAAATAAAGGAGCAAGAGAAGGATCGAGTTCAAATAATTTGCCGTAAAAAAGCCCCGCTGCGGCGTCTTTTATTTTTGCAACTTCTTTGAATGTGGTTTGTACATGATCAATTTGATTAGCGTGCATGGCAATACCCTATTAATTTTTATAATTAATACCCATTTATAGTTAAAAAAATTAATATTCGATTAAATTATAGATAATTTTAATTAATTCTGATCAGACAATTAATAACCTATTTCACGTGACTAATAATCGCATAAAGTTTGTTAAGCTATGCTGCTGATCAGATGGGGGCTTTGAGAAAAGATAATTCTATATTCAGGGATAAATATTGTCGCGGTCGTCCCTACATTCTCAATGCTGTTTAATATGAATGAACCACCATGAAGTTTTGATAACTGATTGACGATTGGAAGGCCGAGGCCTGTGCCGATTTCAGACATATTTCTTATTTCATGGGCTTGAGCAAAGGGGCTTAATACATGTTTTAATCTATCAGCAGGAATTCCAATGCCATTGTCTGTGACTATAATTTTTAAGGCCCCGCTTTGAGTTAAATTAATTTTACAGGAAATTTTTCCACCACTTTCAGTAAATTTTACAGAATTAGAAAGCAGGTTAATGATAATTCTTTTATAGGCGCTCTCGTCACCAAATATTTTTATAAGTTGCTCACTTTTGACATCTTCTAACAAACAGATAATGTTTTTGTTTTTGGCCTGTTCTTCAATCATTTTCATTGACGCCAAAATACAGTCCTTTAAATCAAAATCGCTTTCATTTAATTTCCATTTTCCTGCTTCTATTTTTGATAAGTCGAGAATGTCGTTAATGACAGTTTCCAGATGGTGACCGCTATTTTCGATATCACGCAAATATTCTCGGTATCTGGGATTTCTTATTTTACCAAACACGCCTTCAGACATTACTTCCGAAAATCCGATAATAGCATTGAGTGGTGTTCTTATTTCATGGCTCATATTTGCAAGGAAGGTAGATTTTGCCTGATTGGCACTTTGGGCTTCCTGCCTTGATAATCGCAAGCGGTCCTCAAGTATTTCTCTTCTTTTTACTTCTCTACGCAGACTAATAGCCCATATAAGGATCATTGATATTACAAATAAAGCTATCATGATTACATCTATAATAAGTTCGTAATCCTGCTCTGTATTTGCTTTAACCAATAACCACTGCGAGGAAATTTCCATTGCTTTTTCTTCAGAAATCATACTAAGGGCTTTATCCATTGCGCTAACAAGAAGCGGTAGATCACTACGTACCCCCATCGCATCGTTCATCACATATTCTGTCGAGCCGACCACAGAAACATTAGTGAGGCCCGTGGTCGATATATAATTAGTAGCGGAAGGAATATCATTGATAAAAGCATCAACTTCACCAGATGATAATAACTTCAGAGCTTGAAGCATATTTTCAACTTCTATTACCTCAATATTTGGGTAGTCATGTATTAATAATTCTGCAATAGCAGATCCTTTGGATTGAGCAACTTTATATCCGTTTAGACTATTAAGGTTAGAAAATTTAGTCCCGCCGTCGCGGCCAAAAATTACATTTACAAGTGATTTGTAACTTTGGGTGAAGGTAAGAAATTTTTCACGTTCAATTGTCGGTGTAACCGCAAGAAAGAAGTCGGCCTCACCAGATTTAATTTTGTTCATTCCATCAGCCAAATTTTCTGTATTCGCCCAAACAAATTTGACATTAAGTAATTTGGAAATTTCATCTAAATATGATCCCGACAGACCGCCGATCTTACCATTTTCATCTATAAATTCGTACGGATAACCATTAGGCGCTACTGCAACATTTATCAGGTTATTTCTTGATAACCATTGGCGCTCTTCGATGGTCAAGTCTAGCTCTTTAGCGGCTTGAAATTCGCTCAACCATTTATTAGAAATAGCCATAAATTCTGCTTCAGTAATAGCCGCCATTCCTTTATTCAAAATGGAAATTAGCTGTGGCCAATCATTTCGGGCGGCAAGATAAAATTGATTTGTCTCTGTTATCTCAGGCAGGAACTCTTTACCTATAACATCAAGGCCGGAAATAAAATTCTTGGTAATTATATAATTTGTCGTTGATAATGTTCCTGAAAAAATATCAACCTCACCCGTTGATAAAGCGATTAAAGCGGCCTTCACTGTCGGGTATTCAATAACTGTCAAATCAGGATAATAATTTTGATAAGTAGTCTGAACAGACCAGCCGCTGACGATGGCCAGTTTTTTATCCAGTAGGTCTTCGTAGTCATTTACTTGTTCTGATCCAATTCTGCCAAAATAAAAAATAGGCAGTTCCAGATAGGGATTAGTAAAATTAAGAAACTCTTCTCTACTTTCACTATCACTAAGACTGTGAGCAATATCAATTTCTTTTGAACGTAACAGGTTAACTAAAGCTGCCCAGGAATGGCCACTTATATAGTCTATTTCAAGCCCCACTTTAGACGCGACTAAATTTAAATAATCAATAGAGAAGCCAGCCGGTTTACCTGAGCGAACAAAATCAAGTGGGCCCCAGTCCATTTCATTGGTAGCCGTCACAACGGGATGTTCTTTTATCCAGTTTAATTCTTCGTTTGTAAGGTTTTGTGAGGCGGCGGTTTGAAGAGAAACGACCAGCATAGCAATAAAGATTACAGTGGATTTGAAAAGCCAACGTACATAGGGCCCCAAACCATTAATTGCCATACTACTAAACATATCAGTTAAAACCTGTAAAAAAAATACATCTTTTATAATATCAAACATTAATCTTAATTAATAATTAAAATTATCAAACTATTGTTAACATATTAAATAATTATTTGGAAATACTATTCTTTAATGTGCAAGTAATACGGCAACGCCTGGAAGTTCTTTTCCTTCCATCCATTCAAGGAAGGCTCCGCCAGCGGTGGAGATATGGGAGAATTGATCTGCTACGCCGGCGTGGTTAAGGGCGGCTACGGTATCACCGCCACCAGCGACGGAAATGAGCGCACCGGCTTCTGTAAGGGCGCCTGCGACTTTTGCAACAGTTACTGTTGCGGCGTCAAAAGGCTCAATTTCAAAGGCACCCATCGGACCGTTCCAGATTAGCGTTTTGCAGCTTTCCAGTGCGGATGCAACATCAGCAGCAGAAGCCGCGCCCACATCAAGGATCATTTCGTCTGAAGCAACGTCATTTGCAGATATGGCTCTGTTTTTTGCGCCTGCTTTAAATTCTTTAGCAACGACAACATCAGAAGGAAGATGAATTTTGCAGCCGCTTTTGGCTGCATTTTCCATAATAGCAATTGCGGTACTCGCCAGGTCATGTTCGCAAAGGCTCGCCCCAACATCAACACCCTGCGCCGCAAGGAATGTGTTGGCCATGCCGCCACCGATGATCAGGTGGTCTACTTTTTCCACCAAATGTGTTAGCACATCAAGCTTGGTCGAAACCTTAGCGCCGCCAACTAGGGCCGCAACAGGATGAACCGGCGTGCCAAGAGCACTTTCAAGGGCAACTAATTCTTTTTCAAGAGCAAGGCCCGCAGCACTTGGCAGTATTTCAGCGATACCAACTGTGGAGGCATGAGAACGGTGACAACAGGAAAAAGCATCATTGACGAAAAAGTCAGCATTTTTGGCAAGTTCAGCGGCAAAATCCGGATCATTTTCTGTTTCTTCGGCGTAAAAGCGTACATTTTCGAGTAGTAATACGGCACCATCTTCCATGGCGTTGGTCGTTTCGATCACTTCAGCGCCGATGCAATCGTCAATATATGACACAGGAAGTCTAGTCGCATTGGCGAGTGGCTGACCGAGTGGTTCCAAAGACAGATCCAAATTACGCTCCCCTTTTGGGCGACCAAAGTGAGAAAGAACTAGGACGCGCGCGCCCGCTCTAGCGAGGGCCTTAATCGTTGGCGTGACAGACTGGATGCGCGTATCATCCGTGACAACGCGATTTCCGTCATCGTCCAATTTCATAGGGACGTTAAGATCAGCACGAAGAAGGACGCGCTTGCCTGCAAGTGCGCCCAAACTTTCAATATTCTTAAAAATAGCCATTAACCGACTTCGTGAAGCACAACGGCTGTATCAGACATACGGTTGGCAAAGCCCCACTCGTTATCGTACCACGTGAGTATTCGAACAAGGTTGCCTTCCATTACCGACGTTTGCGCCGAATCAAAGCTAGAGCTGTGATCATCATGGTTAAGGTCAATGGAAACAACTGGCTCATCAATATAAGCAAGAACGCCTTTAAGGCGACCTTCAGCGGCTTCTTTAATGGCGGCGTTAATTTCTTCTACACTTGTGTCTTTCTTCGAAACAAATGTCAAATCAACAAGTGATACATTCGGGGTTGGGACACGTATTGATGTGCCGTCAAGTTTACCAGCAAGTTCAGGAAGTACAAGACCAACGGCGCGTGCGGCACCAGTTGATGTTGGGATCATGCTAAGGCCACAAGCGCGGGCGCGTAGTGGGTCAGAATGAAGCGTATCAAGAACACGTTGGTCACCCGTATAGGCGTGAACCGTTGTCATGATACCTTTTTCAAGGCCAACGGTGTCATTAAGAACTTGTGCAACCGGTGCGAGGCAGTTCGTCGTGCAAGATGCGTTTGAAATAACTTTGTCGCCTGCTTCAAGTGTTTCGTGGTTAACACCGTAAACGATTGTTTTGCTAACGCCGGATGCTGGTGCAGAGATAAGAACTTTTTTCGCGCCTGCGTCAAGATGGGCTGAGGCTTTATCTTTATCAGCGAAGAAGCCCGTACATTCATAAACAACATCAACATCAAGATCGCCCCACGGAAGGTCGGCTGGGTTACGCTGTGCTGAAACGGCGATTTTGTCATCACCGATTACGATGTCGTTTCCGTCAACGGATACGTCAAAGGGAAACTTGCCATGAACACTATCACGCTTAAGAAGGTATGCGTTCATCTTAACATCACCAAGGTCATTAATGGCGACGACTTTAACGTCAGTGCGACCACTTTCGTAAATCCCGCGAAGGGCAAGGCGGCCAATACGACCAAAACCGTTAATTGCGACACGAATTGTCATGATTATTTTCTCCAGATAATAATTTTATAATTTAGCTTTAATTTGTGAAACGAGGTTTTCTTTCGTTACACCGAAATGTTTGTAAAGGTCTTTTGCCGGGGCAGAAGCACCAAATTCATCAATACCGATTTTGACACCGTTACGCCCGACATATTTATCCCAGCCGTATGTAGCGCCTGCTTCGATTGATGCGTAAACTTTAGAATGTCCAAGAACTTCATCTTGATAGGCTTCTGGCTGTGCGTCAAACGTTTCAGTAGAGGGCATCGAAACAACTTTCGTAGCAATGCCGTGCGCTTCAAGTTCGCTTTGAGCTTCGATTGCAATCTCAACTTCAGAGCCTGTGGCAAATATGGTAACCGCAGCGTCATTGCTTGCTGCGCTTATTACATAGCCGCCTTTGGCACATAGGTTTTCTTCTGTATGCTCTAACCTTGCCTGTTTAAGGCCTTGGCGTGTTAGCACCAATATGGACGGCGTATCTTTGTCTTCGAGGGCGGCGAGCCAGCATTCAGCCGTTTCAACCGCATCACAAGGACGAAATACATTAACATTAGGCATCGCACGAAGTGAGGCAAGATGTTCAATAGGTTGATGGGTTGGACCATCTTCGCCGAGGCCAATGCTGTCATGTGACATTACATAAACAACGCGTTGCTTCATAAGCGCACTTAGGCGAATGGCTGGGCGACAGTAATCCGTAAACACCATGAACGTACCGCCGTAAGGCATATATTCACCGTGCAGGGTCATGCCGTTCATTGCAGCAGCCATTCCAAATTCACGAACACCGTAATACATATAACGACCCGAGAAATCATCAGCCGTGATCGGGATGAGATCTTTGGTAAGGGTCATGTTTGAACCGGTAAGGTCGGCAGAGCCACCAATGGTTTCCTTCATGATCGGGTTGATCACTTCAAGGGCCATTTGCGACGCGATACGTGTTGCCGGGCCAACAGGATTTTCGGCCAGATCTTTTTTGTAAGCGTTGATCGCTGGAACGAGTGCGGCAGGAAGGTCTTTATTAAGGCGGCGGTTATAGTCAGCTTTAACGTCATCTGAAAGCGCATCGAATTTTGCTTTCCATGCGGCGGAAATGGCTTCGCTACGGGAACCTGCTTCGCGCCATGCTGATAGTATATCAGCGGGAATAACAAACGGAGCATGTGGCCAGTTAAGGGCTTCACGTGTTGCTGCGATTTCTTCGTCACCAAGTGGTGCACCGTGAGTGGCGGATGTGCCACCCTTATTCGGTGAGCCAAACCCAATGGTTGTTTTGCAGGCGATCAATGAAGGACGGTCGTCGGCTTTTGCCGCAGTAATCGCCGCAGCAACAGCGTCAGCATCATGACCATCAACGGCAATTGTATGCCAGTTTGAAGCGTCAAAACGTTTTAATTGATCGTCAGAAACCGTCATATCGGTTTCGCCGTCAATGCATATGCGGTTATCATCCCAAAGGACGATTAGTTTGCCAAGTTTCAAATGACCAGCTTGTGAGATAGCTTCGTGGGAAATACCTTCCATAAGGCAACCATCGCCAGCAATAACATATGTGTTGTGATTGATCACATCGCCCATACGTGCGGCGGATAGTTTTTCTGCAATAGCAAAACCAACCGAAGTGGCAAGACCCTGACCAAGCGGCCCTGTGGTCATTTCGATGCCCGGTGCTTCACCTAACTCCGGATGACCAGCACAAGGTTGATGCAATTTACGGAAGTTTTTAATGTCTTCTATGGTTGGGTTTTTATAGCCTGTTAAATGAAGCAGGGAATAAATAAGCATTGAGCCGTGACCTGCGGATAGTATAAAGCGGTCACGATCTGGCCACTCTGGCCATTTTGGATCAAATTTTAGAAATTTGCTAAAAAGTACGGTAGCCGCATCGGCCATTCCCATCGGCATTCCTGGATGCCCAGACTTTGCTGCCTGAACCGCATCCATGCTAAGAGCACGAATTGCGTTTGCCATATCCCTCGTTGACACTGTCATTTTGTAAATACACAACCTTATAAAATTTTTTAAAAATAGCCCCAATAACCGTAGGGGTAATAATCTAACAATTCATCTGGCGCACAATGGACTTTCTTGAGACTTGGGTCAATATTCTATTGTGAAAAATAGCGGTTTTTATGCCATCTTTTTAATTTTTTCGATGGATTTTAATATTCTCAAACTTTTTGATGGATTTTTTTGCCATAATGTTGCTAGCTTATTCGTTCGCAGTGATCATAAATTCTAAGGTTGAGATTAAAGATGGCACCAAAAACGAAAAGATTATCCGCTGATAAAACCGTTATGGCCCTTGATGAAGTGCTGGCCAGACTGGAACGTGCCATCTTGTCAAAACAGGCAAAATTCAAGTCAGGCTCTAGCGAACAAGCCGATTTCATCAACCAGCTTGAGAAAGAAAATCGTGCTTTAAGTCGTGAACTTGAAGTTGCCAGAGATAATATTGAAAAGCTGGAAGACCGTCTGGAAACGATAGAAAATGCCGGCGAATCGGCTGAAAAAGAAATTGGTGTTATGATCAAGCAGCTCGATAATCTTATTTCACAACAAAACACACATTAATAAAGGTAGGATTTATGGGACAGGTAGCCGTTACATTTAATAATCAGGAACATCATCTAGCCTGCCAAACGGGTGGTGAAGAGCGCCTCAAAATGCTCGCGGGCTATATCGAGGAACGTGCCGCAGATCTTATCGAGCGGATGGGCCCGGTTGGCGACCTCAGGCTTCTGCTAATGACTGCGATTATGATTGCTGATGAACTGCATGATTTAAATGATGGTGAACTGCCGTCTAATGCGCAGGCCGAAGCCGAAGTAAAACGCATGGATGTTGCCATGGGCAAAGCCGTCCTGCGAATAGAAGAACTGGCCAGAAGCGTCGAAGCTTAACGAATTCCCCAAAGTTCGGCATATTTTTTATACATATCAACTAGCCCGTAATGCTCTGTGACATGATTTAGATTTGCCTTGCCAATTAATTGCTGCTTTTCTTTATCTGTTGCCAATGTTTTTAAGGCGACCTGAAAAGCTTGGTCATCCCCGGCAGCGACAATGAAGTCTTTATTTGTCGAGGACACCATATGCTTCACATCTCCCACACTTAGCCCGGCAACAGGAAGTCCTGCGGCCATGGCCTCGTTTACCGCATTTGGCATTTGTTCGGTATCTGATGAAATGGCGAAAATATCAATAAGTCCAAGCGCGCTGGCAGTGTCGGATACGTAACCGGTGAAAATGACTTTGTCTGAAATATCAAGTTCACGGGCGAGCACTTCGAGTCGCTCTCGCTCTACCCCTTCACCCATAATGACCAGTTTTGCATTTTCCAGCTTTATTTGCTTAAAGGAGTTAATCAGTCGGGATATGTTTTTTTCTGGTCTTAGCGGCGCCATGGTTCCGATAATAACGTCATTTTCTGTTCGCACTAATTCATCAATTGTGAAGTCTTGGGCAGGACGAGCAAATTTCTCTAGATCAACACCGTTTGGGATGTAGTTTATTTTTTGCTGCGCTATTTTCCATTTATTCTTGGCTATTTCTATCAGTGTATTGGACGGCACAGAAAGTGCCTCAATGTTCCTGAGGGAAAGACGTCTGAACAAGTCTCTTTTTAGCAGGGTTCCATTCGCTTCATCGGGGCCAAAGCCGCTTTCAACATGTATGTGGCGTAAAATTGGTCCAAAACTGTTGGCTAGCGCCCATTCCACCGAACCCCAGTTATAGGTGATCAGTAAATCTGCCTCACTATTTTCGAGTATGGCCCTGTATGCTTTTATTCTACTTAATAGAGTGCCGCCCATATTATGATGTGTTTTATCGACGGTGACATTCAAACCTTCATTTAGAAGATCTTCGCTACCGTAATCATCATTGGTGGAAATTATCCTGTGCGAGGCCTTTGCGCCAAAATAATTGATGGCGCGACATATTTTAATTGGAACGCCGCCGCGTCCAAAAGAGGGAAAGACATGAATAATATGAGGAATGTTGTTATCCTTTATTTATCTTAAACCAGAACACACTAATTTAAACCAGCCCTTTTGTTAACAAGAAAGTTTGCTTCGCGGTAAACTTGTCATTGCCGTGACACACAAGAAGGCTTACATAAGGGGTGCGGGTTCTGTTCTGTTGGTGGCTTATTTTATCCCCGGGGCGATAATTCTCTATCGGGAGCTGCCTCTGTTAGGGCCGTGGCCTTATTACCGCGGCGCCCACCTAAGCAAATTAGGTTCTGGAGGATACAACAATAGTCACGGCAGAATGGTCCCGCACCACACTTGCAGGTTAAAGAATAAAAATGTCAGATAAAAATACTCTTCGTGAAAATGCCTTAAAGTCACGTGATGCGGTCTCATTAGCTGATAACGCATCGGCATCCAGAATGGTTTGTGCGCAAATTATCATGCTGCCTGAACTTGACGAGATTAAAGTAATTTCCGGATATTACCCGATGAGGATCGAGCTTAATTCACTGACCATTTTAAAAGCACTCCATGCAGCAAGATTTCCTATTGCCCTGCCGACAATCATTTCTGATGATGAACCGCTAGAATTTAGACGCTGGGACATGAGGACTGAGCTGGTTGACGGTCCATTTGGCACAAAACAATCCACGCAAGAGGTCGTCGTGCCTGAAATTTTGATTGTGCCGCTTGCCGCTTTTGATTTAAAAGGGAACCGCATTGGTTACGGCGGTGGTTATTATGACCGGACATTATCAGTTTTAAGAAAAAATAATCCAGATGTGATTGCTATTGGTGTTGCTTTTGACGATCAAAAACTTGATAGCATCCCTGCCGAAGACTATGATCAGCCACTGGATTTGGTTGTTACTGAAAAAACAATTTATAGGGTTAAATAATTGAAAATTATATATCTGGGTGACATTTCAGGCAGGAGCGGCCGCAAAATCATCGAAGAAAAATTGCCTGAAATTAAAGATAAGTTGAAACCTGATGCGATTGTGGTGAACGGTGAAAATGCTGCTGCCGGTTACGGTATCACGGAAAAAATCGCTAATAGTCTTTTTGATATGGGTGTGAGTGTTATTTCAACCGGCAATCATGTCTGGGACCAGAAAGAAACCAAAAGCTATATCAATAAAGAACCGCGCCTTATTAGGCCGATAAATTTTCCATCCGGCACGCCGGGCAAGGGATCCGCTATATATGAAGATAATCGCGGGCGGCGCATGCTGGTGATTAATGCCATGGGCCGGGTCTTTATGGACCCACTTGATGATCCGTTTCGGGCCGTTGAGGAAGAGCTTAAAAAACATCGTCTAGGCTCAACTATACATTTTATTCTTGTTGATATCCACGCCGAGGCCACTTCGGAAAAAATGGCTATGGGGCAGTTTCTTGATGGCCGCGTTTCGCTTGTTGTTGGTACTCACAGTCATATTCCAACGGCGGATGCGCAAATCTTTGATGGTGGCACCGCTTATCAGACTGACGCGGGTATGTGCGGTGATTATAATAGTGTTATTGGTATGGAAAAAGATGAACCTATTAGTCGATTTACCAAGAAATTAAGAGGTAACCGCTTTACCCCGGCCCTTGGGGAGGGAACATTATGCGGTGTTTTTGTGGAAACGGATGATAAGACGGGACTAGCCAAAAGGATCGAACCCATAAGAATGGGCGCGAGACTTATTGAAACTTTTCCCACTATTTAACAAAAAATGATTCACAAACGCTTCTCCTTGCTTTATCAAGGTTCTGTAAAGCAATTCAAGACATTCTAAGCCTAAATTAAGGCTGGCAAGAGAGAAGAAGATGGCAGGCCATTCAAAGTTTAAAAATATTATGCACCGAAAAGGCGCGCAGGATAAAAAGCGTTCCGGATTATTCAGTAAATTATCAAAAGAAATTACCGTAGCAGCGAAAATGGGCGGACCTGATCCAGACTCAAATTCGCGTCTTCGTCTTGCTATGCAAAATGCTCGCTCGTTAAGTATGCCAAAAGATAATATCACCCGGGCCGTTAAAAAGTCAGAAGCTGGTGATGGTGAAAATTATGATGAAATTCGCTATGAAGGATTTGGTCCTGGCGGCACGGCAATCATCGTTGAAAGCCTAACCGATAACCGTAACCGTGCGGTGACAGATATTCGCACAGCATTTGCAAAAAATGGCGGAAACCTTGGTGAAAGTGGTAGTGTTTCTTATCAATTTGACCATGTCGGTGAGATTATTTTTGAAGAAAGTTCAATTTCAGCGGATGATATGTTCGAACAAGCTTTAGAAGCGGGCGCAGACAACGTAGAAACGGACGACAACATCCATGAAATCACCTGTGCTATGGAAGATTTAAACACGGTTTCAACGGCTCTGACAGAATCAGCAGGCGAAGAGCCAAAGTCAGCCAAGCTTATCTGGAAAGCACCAAACTCAATTGAACTTGATTTGGACGCCGCAACGAAACTGATGAAAATGATCGATGCTCTGGAAGATCTTGACGATGTTCAAAATGTTTATGGCAATTATGAAATCCCTGATGCAGTGATGGAGAAGCTCGGCGCGTGAATAAGATGCGGCAACGTTTGGTGGGGTTTGATCCCGGTCTTAGAAAAACCGGTTGGGGCATCATTGACGTTGAAGGCTCAAGACTTATTCATGTGGCAAACGGGATTATTAAAACGGATAATGACCTCTCGCTCGCAGAGCGACTGGTGCAGCTTTATGATGGCCTAAGTCAGGTCATGGCAGATTGGCAGCCCCAGTCTGCGGCAGTGGAAGAAACATTTGTTAATAAAAACCCCAACTCAACCTTAAAACTGGGGCAGGCAAGGGGAATATCATTACTGGTTCCGGCCATGGCAGGACTTCCGGTAGCAGAATATTCACCGAACCATATAAAAAAGTCAGTGGTCGGCGCGGGCCACGCGGGTAAGGATCAAGTTAAAGCAATGCTGGGAATTTTACTGCCCGGTGTTAAAATAAACGGTGAAGATGCGGGCGATGCACTGGCAGTGGCCATATGTCATGCCCACAGTGGTGGTGCCCACGGCCGCTTAAGTGACGCGATAAATAAAAGCGGTGCAGGCAGCAAAGGGGCACAAATTATAATGAAGGGGAATAAAGCGTGATAGCCAAACTAAGAGGAAAGTTAGATAGTTTTGGTGAAGACTGGTGCATCATTGATGTGAACGGTGTTGGTTATCATGTGTTTTGTTCAGCAAGGACCTTGAATAATTTAAACGGTATCGGCGAAGAGGTAACATTACTGATCGAAACCCATATCCGCGAAGATCATTTCCACCTGTTCGGTTTTGCTACCGAACTTGAGCGCGACTGGTTCCGGCTAGTGCAAACGGTGCAGGGGGTCGGGGCAAAAGTGGCGCTGGCTATTCTTTCTACTATAAGCCCGGATGAGCTTTCAAATTCAATCGCCGCCCAGGATAAAACAGTGGTTGGACGCGCGAGCGGCGTCGGTCCAAAATTGGCCACACGCATTATTCATGAACTTAAAGACAAAGTGGCAAAATTTGCCATTGCACCGTTAAAATCAGATGATGGCACTCAGGTTAGATCAAGTGCCATGGGCGATGCGGTGTCGGCGCTATCAAATCTTGGCTATAAACAAGCCGAAGCTTACACTGCGGTTTCAAAGGCGCTAAATGATGGCGCAGAAGATGATGTTCAAACCCTTATTCGACTTGGCTTAAAGGAGTTAGGTAAATGAGTGACCTTGATAATGAAGGGGGGGAAGACCGTCTCATCACTGGTGGTGAAGTTCAGGGAGATTTTGATGCATCACTTCGTCCATCAACCCTCGCGGAATTTATCGGTCAGCGCAAAGAATGCGATAATTTAAAAGTATTTATTGAAGCGGCCAAAGTGCGCGGCAAAGCGCTTGATCATGTGCTGTTTTTTGGCCCGCCCGGCCTTGGTAAAACAACACTGGCGCAAATTATGGCCCGTGAGCTTGGCGTTAATTTCAGGGCGACAGCGGGGCCGGTAATATCAAAATCCGGCGATCTTGCGGCTCTTCTTACCAATCTGGAAGAAAATGATATTCTTTTCATTGATGAAATTCACCGCTTAAACCCGGCCGTTGAAGAAATTCTTTATCCGGCCATGGAAGATTTCCATCTTGATTTAATTATAGGTGAAGGACCGGCGGCGCGTTCAGTGCGCATTGACTTGCCGCCCTTTACCCTTGTCGGCGCGACGACAAGGTCCGGTCTACTGACCACGCCGCTTCGTGACCGGTTTGGTATTCCGACCCGGCTTAATTTTTATGACCCGGATGATCTGGAAAAAATTGTCAGCCGCGCAGCCCGTGTGCTTGGTGTGGAAATGACTAAAGACGGCGCGTTAGAGATCGCCCGTAGAGCAAGAGGTACGCCGCGAATAGCCGGAAGATTACTTCGCCGGGTCAGTGACTTCGCCCTAGTAGCCGGAAGCGGTGCCATAAATGCGGAAATTGCTGATAACGCACTTCGCCGGCTTGAGGTGGATGCGCAGGGGCTTGATGCGATGGATCATAAATATTTAAAATGTATTGGTGAAAGCTACGGCGGTGGACCGGTTGGTATTGAAACACTGGCCGCGGCCCTAAGTGAGCCAAGAGACGCCATTGAAGATATTATTGAGCCTTATTTAATGCAGATGGGACTTGTGGCCAGAACATCGCGAGGGCGCATGTTATCACCCAAGGCATTTGGGCATATCGGGCTTCAAACGCCAAAAAATTTCGATAAATCGCAATTAAATCTTCTGGAAAATGAAACAAAATCGTAAAATGACTAAAATTTCGCCACATTCTGGAATTATTAAAGAAAATATACACCATTTCCCGCTGCGTGTTTACTATGAAGATACCGATGTGGGCGGCGTTGTTTATTATGCCAATTATCTGAAGTTTATGGAACGCGCCCGTTCTGAAATGCTTAAGGTTCTAGGGATTGATCAGAAGGCAATGTTAGATTATAACAAGCCCGATGATGTAAGTTTTGTTGTGCGCCATGCGGAGATTGATTTTAAGCAGGCGGCCCGGTTTGATGACGAGCTGATTGTCAAAACAGAAATTATCAAACTCGGGGGTGCCAGTATTGTGATGAAACAAATAATATCAAAAGACGGCATCCTATTGGTTGAAAGTATTATAAAAGCGGCTGTTATCGGTCAGGACGGAAAACCGAAAAGATTACCAAAAGCAATTGCGGATAAATTGAATGTTTAATTTAAAGAAAGTTTTAGGGATACGGGAATGGAAGATGAAGTAGTACCAAGTGCTGTGGGAGTCGTTGATGCGGTAGAACTGAGTGGATCAGTGCCGGATTTCTCATTTTTTGGCATGTTCGCACAAGCAGACTTTATTGTGCAGATGGTAATGATTATATTGCTGGCGGCATCGGTTTGGTGCTGGGCAATTATATACGACAAAGTAAAACGCCTTCGTGCGGTAGCCGAAAGTGCCGACGAATTTGAAAGCGAATTTTGGTCAGGCAACAGCCTTGAAGACCTTTATGAGCGAACACGCCATAATCCGGATCATCCATTAGCAATGCTTTTTGTGTCGGCAATGCGTGAATGGCAACGTTCATCGTCCAAAGCCGGTGGTAAAATCGCAATGGGCACTCAGGAACGGATATACCGGGTGATGCATGTAACGGTCAGCCGTGAAATGGAAAGACTTGAACATTATTTAAGTGTACTGGCAACGGTTGGCTCAACGGCACCCTTTGTTGGATTATTTGGAACGGTTTGGGGCATTATGAACAGCTTCCAGTCAATTGCGTCATCTAATAATTCATCACTTGCCGTGGTAGCGCCCGGTATTGCTGAAGCGCTGGCCGCTACAGCCATGGGTCTGGTTGCTGCGATCCCGGCAGTGGTGGCTTATAACTATCTTTCAAATGATATTGGCCGTTATGCCAATCGGTTGGAGAGTTTTGCAGAAGAATTTGGTACAATTTTATCACGTCAGATGGAAGAGGAGCATCATTAATGCAGATGCAGGGAGGTGGAACAGGCCGCCGCACAGGATTTTCAAAGCGTCACAAGCAAATGAGCGAAATAAATGTAACGCCGTTTGTTGATGTAATGCTTGTGCTACTGGTAGTGTTTATGGTCACGGCCCCACTTCTTACGGTCGGTGTTCCGATAGATCTTCCAAACTCGCAGGCTAATAACCTGCCGGAAAATAATACGCCGCTTTCAATTACTATTGATAGTGAAGGAAGATTATATCTTCAGGACGAAGAAGTAGACCTAAACCAGCTCGTAGCCCGCATTACGGTAATTTTTGAAAATCGCAAGGAAGACCGCATCTATGTTCATGGTGATGAGAGTGTTAGTTACGGCAAGGTCATGCAGGTTATGGGTTTGCTTAACGGTAATGGATTTTCCAGAGTGGCTCTGGTTACGGATACGGAAAGGTAACGCAACGTGAAGACGCCAATTATCATATCAGTTATTTTCCATTGCGGAGTACTCACCTTCGCTTCAATGGATATTCCGTGGTTTGATAGTTCTGATGTTCGTCCAATGGAAATTATCCCTATCGAAATGGTTGATATATCGGAAGTCACTAAGTTGCAAGAAATTGCGAAATTACCCGAGCCTGACCAAGAAAAACCCGAACCGCCAAAAAGGCCTGAGCGCCGCGCAGAAATGCCGCCGCCACCACCAAGAATGCAATCATCAATGCCGCTTCCCGATAGTGCCAACCAACCGGCTGCAAAACCGAAAGCGCCCGTTAAAAGAGCGCAGGCACCCACTATATCCGAGCGTGCGAAGCCAAAACCACCGAGCCGCTTCAGTGCGGACCGGGTGGCAGCGCTGCTTAATAAAATTCCTGAAGAGCAAAGCGCAACAGACAGACTTGCTGAGCGGTTTGCTAAACAGGAACAGCAAATGACATCGCTTGATGTTCGCCGTCAGACTATGTCGATCAGTGCGGCAATACAGAAAAAAATTGAAGACCAGTGCTGGAACCCGCCGTCAGGGGCGCTTGATGCTGGAAGCCTGAAGGTTAAAGTGTATATGTATCTGACGCTTGACGGTGAACTTACGCGTGCTCAGGTGGAAGACCATACCCGTATGAACGGGCCGCTTAAAGTAGCGGCTGATAGTGCGCTTCGCGCCGTTCGCATGTGTGCGCCTTATAGTGATTTGAAATTACCAAAAAATATGTATGATCAGTGGCGGGAGGTCATAATGAATTTTGACCCGTCAGGAATGATATCGTAATGTATAAAATGAATACAACTGGAGAAGAGCTTTGAAGCTGATTAAAATTTTATTGTTATCCATTATTGGCATTATGTCGGCCAACCTGTCAGCCCATGCGGTTATTGAAATTGATATCACCCGCGGTAATGTACAGCCGCTCCCTATAGCCATAATGAATTTGGCGGGTAGTGCCGATGAAATAACGTCAAGCGGCTCGGTTATGGATATTGGCGCACAGATTTCTCGCGTAATTACGGCTGATCTGGAACGCTCAGGACTATTCAGTGCTATTGACCCGCGTGCGTTCATTAATTCCGCAAATGCTACAGCAGCGCCGCAGTTTGCCAATTGGCGTGCGGTTGGTGCTCAGGCTCTGGTAACAGGAACGGCCGTTCTTGAAGAAGATGGCCGGGTACGGGTTGAGTTCAGGCTTTGGGATGTTCTTGGAACAACGCAAATGACAGGGCTTAGATATTTTACCGCCCCAAGAAACTGGCGCCGAATCGCTCATCTAATCTCAGACGCTATTTATAAACGTCTGACCGGTGAAGATGGTTATTTTGATACCCGGATTGTTTATATTTCTGAAAGCGGACCTTATCTTGAGCGCATTAAGCGTTTGGCGATTATGGATCAGGACGGATTTAATCATAAATTCCTTACTGATGGTTCTTATATGATCCTTAATCCGCGTTTCTCACCAACATCGCAGGAAATCACCTATCTTTCATTTTATAATGATACGCCGCGGGTTTATCTTTTTAATATTGATACGGGAAAATCTGAAATGCTTGGTGAATTTGACGGTATGACTTTTGCACCGCGCTTTTCGCCAGACGGCAAAAAAGTAATTATGTCAAAAGCGGAACGGGGAAATTCTGATATTTTTGTTATGGAACTGGCAACCAGAAGAATTGAGCAACTGACCAACCATTCGGCCATTGATACGAGCCCGAGCTTTTCACCCTTTGGTCGCTATGTGGCATTTAATTCGGACCGTGGGGGTACACAACAACTTTATGTGATGGATAGTAACGGCGAGAATGTTAACCGGATAAGCTTTGGTAATGGTCGTTATGCTACGCCTGTGTGGTCACCGCGCGGCGACCTTATTGCCTTTACCAAACAAACCGGCGGAAAATTTTACATCGGCGTTATGCGCCCTGATGGATCAGGAGAGCGGATCCTTACCGAAAGTTATTTCGAAGAAGGGCCAACCTGGTCACCAAATGGCCGTGTTTTGATGTATTATAGAAAGTACCCTTATGACAATCGCGGTGGTGGCGGGGAGACCCAATTATGGTCCATCGACCTTACCGGTTATAATGAAAGACAGGTTATCACACCACTAGATGGTTCCGACCCGGCGTGGTCACCATTGATGGATTGATGATAATTTGATATAAATTAAGCAAAAATAATGGCTAAATAGCTAGGATTGCTGCTTGATTCCTGAATGATCTATGTTTATAGTCGATTTTAATTATATGGGTCGAGGGATTGTATGATTAGGCACACACGTCAATTCTTATGGGGAATGACTGTAGTTTTGAAAAAAAAGAATATGTTAATATGTGAAGGATCACTAAATGCTAAAAAATAAATTTTATGCAAAATTTTTAATTATGATAGGGGCAGCGCTTATTTTAAGTGCCTGTGCGAATACAGGCGACGAAGCGATGGATAGTGCTCCTGCACCGGAAGTATCTGCTCCACCACAACGACAAGCGCCAACTGTAGAAAGAGTGACAATTGATCCGCTTTCACAAGAAGCGCTTGATATGGTCATGGGCGGAATGGAAGGCTCGCTTGTATACTTTGCATTTGACCGTTATGACGTTGATTCATCAGCGCGCGGTGTGCTACAGGCACAGGCAAACTGGATGAAAACAAATAATGTTAATGTGATTATTGAAGGTCACTGTGATGAGCGCGGCACACGCGAATATAACATCGCACTTGGTGATCGTCGTGCAAACGCCGTTAAAAATTACCTTGTCGCTATGGGTGTTGCTGCATCACGCGTGCGTACTGTAAGTTACGGTAAAGAGCGTCCGGTGAATATGAGTGATCATGATAAAAACCGTCGCGGATATACACGCGTAAATTAATTTTATAATTATTTGAAAGATGCCCGTGCGACTAACATTGTCATGCGGGCATTTTTTTTAGAAAATTCAAGCAATCGAAACGGAGCTCGCTATGTCCAACACTTTTTTAAAGATGAAAAATCCGCCATTATCTTGCCTGATGGCATTATCTCTGGCGGTTATTATCTTTATAGGAGGGGTTGATAATTCATCTGCTCAATCGACCAGAGAACGTTTGACGGCGATAGAAAAACAACTAAATGCCATTCAAAGGCGTGTTTTTACACCCGGTGCCCGTTTCCAGTCCGGTGATACAAGTGGCGGCGCAAATAATAATGCACAGGCCGTCTCAAGCGCTCCTGTTGGCGCGGAAGGTGCGCTTATCGCCGACATAAATATTCGGATTTCAGAACTTGAAACCCAAATTCGTCAAATGACTGGGCAGTTGGAAGAAGCTAATTTCAAAGTAAACAGTTTAACAAGTAAGCTGGAAGCTGCGGAAAAAGATAACGAGTTCAGGTTTGCAGAGCTTGAAAGAAATGGTGGCGGTGCCAGCCGAGCGTCCGTACCTAGCACTAGTCTGCCAGCTTTAAGCAGTCCCGCACCGTTGGGCAGCACACCAAAACAGCAATATGACCGTGCCTATAGTCTTGTTTCTAACGCTCAATATGATCAGGCGGAAATAAGCTTTCTGGAATTCCTACGGGCCAATCCCGATGATGAACTGGCTGGTAATGCGCAGTACTGGCTTGGTCAAACTTACTATGCTCGCGGCAATTATTCAAACGCCACCAGAACGTTCCTCGAAGGAATGAGTAAATATCCGGAAAGTACCAAGGCGCCAGCCTATTTGCTTAAGGTCGGTATGTCGCTTAACTTGCTTGGTGAAAAGGGCGAGGCCTGTGAAGTATACCGCGAGCTAAACGCCCGCTTCCCGGACAGCACGGAAAATAAACGCCTGCGTCCGACCGAGGAAAGAAAAGCAGGATGCAGCTAGCGCAGAAGGGCGAGCCTTCTTCTTTATCAGCTGAAGAATTTCAAAATATTATCAGCGCCATGAATTTGGACGCTGCGCAGCATATTGCTGTTGCCGTCTCGGGTGGCGGGGACAGTATGGCGCTGACTTTACTGCTGAAAAATTGGTGTGATGAAAGAAACATTAAACTTACCGCGCTTACCGTTGATCATGGACTTAGAGATAATTCAAACGCTGAAGCAAGTCAGGTATCAAAATGGCTGTCTGAACTGAGCATTGATCATCATATTCTTGGTTGGCACGGCGATAAGCCGACAACCAATATTCAGGATCAAGCAAGAAAGGCGCGTTATCAACTGCTGGGAAAGTGGTGCGCCGATCATGATATTAAATATCTGTTTCTTGCTCATCACCGCGAGGATCAGGCAGAAACTTTTCTGATCAGACTGTTTAGGGGAAGTGGCATCGATGGTCTTTCGGCCATGGAAAAAATGACACCCTTTCCCGGGACGAACTTCGAAAAAAAATATCCGACCCTTTGTCGGCCACTGCTGGATGTTGCTAAGGAAAAGCTTGTTGAAGTTTTAAACGAACACTCGCAACAGTGGATAGAAGATCCAAGCAATAAGGACATCAAATATACCCGCATTCAGATCAGAGAGCTCCTCAGATCATCAGAAATTGAAGGACTTGACGCGGACAGGTTATCAAAGACGGCGAACCGGATGAGGCGAGTACGTTCACTGCTTGAAGAAATGACAGTGAGTGCTGAAACGGATTATGTGAGTTATAGCGCGTTTGGTTTTGCGACAGTAAATAGAAAATTCATTAATGAACTGCATGAAGAAATTGCCCTTCGTTTATTGAGCACCGTTATTAAAACGGTCAGTGGCGCCACTTATCCGCCGCGGCATAAAAAACTCGAAACTTTATATGAAAAATTGCAGGGACAGGATTTTCAGGGTCAGACTTTTCAGGGCCAGACTTTAGCCGGATCAATGATTTTTATGATCGGCGCGGATGAAATTATATTTGCCAGAGAAGTCAGTGCTATTAGTAAACCGGCTCAGATTACCGATGGGCAAACGCTACTATGGGATAATAGGTTTTTAATCAATTTGAAGGATAGCTCAGGCACGGTGACATCTATAAGCGAAGATCATCTTAAAAAACTATCTGATGAGCTTGCGGATTTTAAAGAAAAACTGGCCAGCGTTTTTAAAAATAATCTGATCAGGGACAGAATCATGCCATCATTACCCTGTATTATTGATCAGGATGAAACTATTTTGTTGCCTGAAATGCTGATAAACAAAATGAATTTAGAGCAAATCAGCGGTTTTTCAGTGGTTTTTAACAAATAATCAGTAAAATGTGATAGTTTTTCGATAAATAAAGACTATCATGAATAAAAATATATATTTTCAGCTTGTTTCTGGGTAATTTGCACCTATCTATTGGTAATGAAACAATGATGTTTGAATATGGGTACTTTAATATAAAGGTTTAATGCGTGGGCAATATGAAACGTAATTTTGCATTCTGGTTAATAATTTTAATCTTACTTCTTGCTCTTTTTAGCGCATTTAAAGGTCCTGCGGGCGGCGACGAACGTCAGGAAATTTCCTATTCAGAATTTTTAGCAGGTGTTAATAGTGGTAATATTTCCAGTGTCACTATTCAGGAAAATAATATTGCCGGCCAAATGACGAACGGCACCACATTTCAGACCTATGCGCCGGATGACGCGACGATGATTGACAAGCTCAATTCCAAGGGCGTCAATATTATTGCCAAGCCAATTGAAAATAGTGCCTTTATGACATTCCTTGTGGGATGGCTGCCGTTTATTATCCTGATCGGTATCTGGATTTTCTTCATGCGTCAAATGCAGGGCGGTGGCGGAAAAGCCATGGGTTTCGGTAAATCCAAAGCCAAGCTCCTTAATGAAATGTCAGGCCGCGTTACATTTGATGATGTGGCAGGTATCGAAGAAGCCAAAGAAGAGCTGGAAGAAATTGTAGAATTTCTTAAAGACTCTACCAAATACCAACGCCTTGGTGCTGTGATCCCGAAGGGTGCACTTCTTGTGGGTCCTCCCGGTACCGGTAAAACGCTTCTTGCCCGTGCTATTGCCGGTGAAGCCAATGTGCCGTTCTTTACCATTTCAGGCTCTGATTTTGTTGAAATGTTTGTCGGTGTCGGTGCAAGCCGGGTACGCGATATGTTTGAACAGGGTAAAAATAACGCCCCTTGTATTATCTTCATTGATGAGATCGACGCTGTCGGTCGTCACCGTGGTGCCGGACTTGGCGGCGGTAACGATGAACGTGAACAAACACTAAACCAATTGCTTGTTGAGATGGACGGCTTTGAAGCTAATGAAGGCATTATCCTTCTTGCAGCGACAAACCGCCCTGATGTTCTTGACCCGGCGCTGCTTCGCCCTGGACGTTTTGACCGTCAGGTGGTTGTTTCAAACCCTGATATTCTGGGCCGTGAACAAATCTTAAAAGTTCATATGAAAAAAGTACCTCTCGCTGCGGACGTGGAACCACGGGTTATTGCCCGCGGAACGCCCGGTTTTTCCGGTGCTGATATTGCCAATCTTGTGAACGAAGCGGCCCTGCTTGCTGCACGTAAAGGAAAGCGTGTTGTCTCAATGGAAGATTTTGAGCAATCAAAAGACAAAGTGATGATGGGTCCTGAGCGTCGCTCAATGGTGATGCGCGAGGAAGAAAGAAAACTTACCGCCTATCATGAAGGGGGCCATGCGTTAGTCGCTCTTCACTGTCCGGCGTCTGATCCTATTCATAAAGCAACTATTATTCCCCGCGGACGTGCGCTTGGGATGGTGATGCGCCTGCCGGAACATGATCAACTTTCAAGATCACGTGAAAAAATGCATGCGGACCTTGCTGTTGCCATGGGTGGCCGGGTCGCTGAAGAACTAATTTTTGGTTATGACAAGGTGACATCTGGTGCTTCATCGGATATTTCTTATGCAACAAAAATGGCCCGCGCTATGGTTACCCAGTGGGGTATGAGCGACAAGCTTGGCCCACTTGAATATGGTGAAAATCAACAAGAAGTATTTCTTGGTCATTCAGTCGCTCAAAGTCAGACTATATCCAGCGCAACCGCTAAAATTATTGATGAAGAAATCCGCGATCTTGTTGAAGGGGCTTATAAAAAAGCAACTAAAATCCTAACCGATAACCTTGATGATCTTCATAAACTTGGAAAAGGTTTGCTTGAATATGAAACATTAAGCGGTGATGAGATTAAAGACCTGCTGGCCGGTAAAGATATCCATAAAGATCAAGGCGACGACGATAAAGAGGATACCAAGCCAACGGGATCCGTTCCCTCTACGAAGAAACCAAAAGGCAAGGACGATAATATCGGCACTGACCCGGTTACAGAAAGTTAAAGTTTTCATTGGTCGTTAATATGGAAAGTTCTAAAATATATGTTCAGCCTCTGGGTTTTCTCAGGGGCTTAACTGTTTCTAGTGACAATTTTAAGAGGCTCGTCGGTGGAAATATATATTTCTCGGCCTTAAAAATAATCACTCGACGTGAAAATGACGTTTCACAGAAAATTATCAGTGTTGAAAATATTGATGATTATTTACAAAGCTTGCCGGATGATAAATGCGGGGAAATTAAAAATATCCTTGATAAAATTGAACGGGTGCGTCCGCCCTTAAACCTAAAAAATGATCATATAATCAATTGGGAAAATCCGATCATTCAAGGTGTACTCAATGTGACGCCGGATAGTTTTTCTGATGGCGGTGTTTTTGATGATTTTGATAAATCAATTGCTCAAGCGAAACATATGATCGCTAGCGGTGCAGATATAATTGATATTGGCGGCGAAACAACCAAACCGGGCGCAAAGCCGGTGTCCCTTGACGCAGAGAAAAAACGCGTCAGTCCCGTAATTGAAAAGCTTGCACAGTTGAATATCCCCATTTCCATCGATAGCAGAAACGCTGAGGTGATGCAGGATGCCGTAAAAGCGGGCGCACATATTATTAATGACGTTAGTGCGCTTGAGCATGATTCCGAGAGCATCAATGCCTTAAAAGAAGCTGAAGAGGTGCCGGTAATTTTAATGCATGCACAGGGCAGCCCTGAAACCATGCAGGATAAGCCTGAATATGAAAATGTGGTTCTTGATATTTATGATTATCTGAAAAGTCGTATCGAGTTTTGCTTAAATGCCGGGATAGCCAAGGACAAGATAATCATTGATCCGGGCATCGGCTTTGGAAAATCTGTTGAACATAACCTTCAGGTACTTGCAAATATTTCACTATTTCATGGCCTTGGCGTGCCAATTTTAATTGGTGTGTCGCGTAAAAGCTTCATTGGAAAAGTGACCGGCGAAGAGACGGCGTCACTAAGAGTTCCTGGCTCCATTGCCGCCGCGCAAAATTGTCTGGATCAAGGTGTCCAGATTATTCGGGTACATGATGTTGATGAAGCAATTCAAGCAGTTTCCCTATGGAATGCTATTGGCTCAAATGGCGATATAAGCTAAAAATTTATATTGTATGTTCAGCTTCTATTAACCCGCGGATGCTATTAAAGGGTTATCGTAAATAGCTTAATTTGAGACTTTTATTATTATGACAAGAAAATATTTTGGAACGGACGGGATTCGCGGAAAAGCGAATGAGGGGAAAATGACCGCTGAGATTGCTATGCGAGTAGGTATGGCAGCAGGGCGACATTTTACCCGTGGTGACCATAAGCACCGTGTTGTTATTGGTAAAGATACACGTCTTTCCGGTTATTTGCTTGAACCAGCCCTGACATCCGGTTTTATTTCAATGGGAATGGATGTGGTCTTACTCGGGCCGATGCCAACACCTGCAGTTGCTATGCTGACCCGCTCACTAAGGGCTGATCTTGGCGTTATGCTCTCCGCGTCTCATAATCCATTTCAGGATAATGGAATTAAACTTTTTGGCCCCGACGGCAATAAACTATCCGATGAAATTGAGCTCGAGATAGAAAGAAAAATGGATAATGGCTACGATCAGCATCTGGTCGTGTCAGAAAACCTAGGCCGTGCGCAACGCCTTAAAAACGCGGTTGGTCGTTATATTGAATTTGCTAAAAACACCTTTCCAAAACATTTACGCCTTGATGGACTAAAGGTTGTTCTTGATTGTGCTAATGGCGCCGCATACAGAACGGCCCCAAGTGTTTTATGGGAACTTGGCGCGGAAGTGATTGTCATTGGTGCCGAACCTAACGGCACAAATATAAATGAAAACTGCGGCTCAACTCACCCAGAAACCATGTGCGATAAAGTTATTGAAACTGGTGCAGATGTCGGCATTGCATTGGACGGTGATGCGGACCGGCTTATTATATGTGATGAAAACGGTACTGTCATTGACGGCGATCAGCTCATGGCAACTATTGCCTCTCATTGGCATGAGAAGGGCAAATTAAAGGGTGGCGCACTCGTGGCGACCATAATGTCAAATATTGGCCTTGAAAAATATATACAGTCGATTGGCTTAAACCTAGAGCGAACACAGGTCGGCGACCGTTATGTGGTAGCGGCAATGCAAAGACAAGGTTGCAATATAGGCGGTGAGCAGTCAGGCCATATCGTGCTAAGTGATTTTAACACAACAGGTGACGGCCTTGTTGCGGCGTTACAGGTTCTTGCGGTGCTAATAGAAAAAGAACGCCCGGTTAGTGATCTGTTTAATTCGTTTGAACCATACCCACAGCTGCTTAAAAATGTCAGATATAATGAAGGCGTTGATCCGCTAGAAAACAGCAATGTTCAGCAAGCCATTAAAGACGGCGAAAGCAGCCTCAACGGCAATGGCCGCGTCGTCATTCGAAAATCAGGTACTGAGCCGCTGATCAGGGTAATGGTCGAAGGTCAAGACGGTAACTTGATTGAAAATGTAGCTAGTGATATCGTTGCATCCGTTCAAGCATCAATTCAAAGCGATTAATAATATGCAAGGCAAGGTTCTATCTATAGCGGGCTCTGATTCTAGCGGTGGCGCGGGAATTCAGGCTGATATCAAAACAATTTCCGCTCTTGGCGGATATGCTATGTCCACAATTACCGCCATTACGGTTCAAGATACCAATATGGTCAGTGATGTGTTTCCAATCCCGGCCCATATTGTAAAAGCACAGCTTATATCGGTGCTTGGTGATATTGGTGCTGACGCCATAAAGACCGGCATGTTAATGTCGCCGGATATTATTTTAAGCGTTAGTGAAGTGCTCAGTGAACATGGAAAAAATATCCCGTTGGTTGTTGATCCGGTTATGATGTCAACAAGTGGGCATATGCTCTTAAAGCCACATAGCGTAAATGCCATTGTTAGTGAAATTTTACCAATGACGGATCTGCTTACGCCAAATCTCGGCGAAGCGGCGAAACTGACAGGGACAGAACTACTTAAAAATATTGATGATATGCGCCGCGCGGCGGATGATCTTTTAAAAATGGGTCCGAAAGCCGTGCTAATTAAAGGCGGTCATTTAAAGGGTGATATTCTGACGGATCTTTTGGTCACGCAAAGTTACGAAAAAATCTTTTCAGCGCTTCGTGTGCCGGGCAAAGATAACCACGGTACCGGATGTACGCTCGCATCCGGTATAGCGACGGGACTTGCGCAAAAATTATCGCTCGAAGAAGCGATAACCCGAGCCCATAATTTTGTTCAAAAAGCTCTTGAGCATGCCCCTGGTTTCGGTAGCGGCTGCGGTCCGATAAACCATCTGGTTGAGATTGACTAAAAGCCTACTGGACTAGAGGCGTAATAATATATAGTATCCCATGATAAAAAAATGAAATACATGTTTTCTAGGGACTTATATTATGCTGAAATTAAAATCTGTTATCTTCGGAATTTTGGGTGGAATTATCTTTGTTAGCTCACTCAATGCTCAAACCATTGAACAAGTGAATGATAAATTTCGTCAATTAAACGAATATCTTCCAACATCAAATGTCTACCGGACCGCTTCCGGAGCGCCGGGCCATGAATATTGGCAACAACGTGCTGACTATAAAATTGATGTGACCCTTGATGATTCTAAGCAGACCTTAACGGGTTCAGCGAACATCACTTATCATAATAATTCTCCGGATTCTCTTAAATACATATGGCTACAAATGGATCAAAACCGATTTGATCCGAAAACATCTATGGATCAAATGAGCCAGATTACGCCTAAAAACTCAAAATCCATGACAATGGAACGTTTCCGTAAGCATGTTGATGAGCGGGTTTTTGACGGTGGTTTTAAAGTGACGAAGCTTCAGGATAGTAGTGGTGCAGACCTTGCCTTTACTATTGTCGGCTCTATGATGCGTATTGATCTTCCAAGCCCACTTCAAGCAGGTCAAGTTTCTGAGTTTTCCATCGACTGGTGGTATAATATTCCTAATGCGAAGAAGTTTAAACTTTCCCGTCAAGGCTTTGAATATTTCCCGCGCGATCATAATATGGTTTATGAAATTGCCCAGTGGTACCCGCGAGTTACAGCCTATTCCGATTATGAAGGTTGGCATAATAAAGAATACCAAGGTAGCGGTGAATTTACCCTTGAATTTGGTGATTATGATGTCACCATTACGGCACCATCTGACCATATTGTTGCGTCAACTGGCGAACTTCAAAATGATGCAGAAGTGCTTACACAAGATCAGCGAGACCGTTTGATCGAAGCGAGAACATCATCTGTTCCTATCTTTATTGTGACGCCGGAAGAAGCGGTAGAAAATGAAAAAGAGCGCGATGAAACATCAAAAACATGGCATTATAAAGCTGAAAATGTCCGTGATTTTGCCTTTGCCTCATCGCGGAAATTTATTTGGGATGCCATGGGCTACCATATGAAGGAAAATAATAAAACGGTTATGGCTATGTCATATTACCCAATGGCCGGTCAGCCGCTTTGGTCTGATATTTCAACCCAGGCCGTGATGCACACTTTGCAGGTTTATAATAAATACTCACTTACCTATCCTTACCCGGTGGCCTTATCCATTAATGGTCCGATCGGCGGCATGGAATATCCTATGATTGCCTTTAACGGGGCCCGTCCGACAATTCATGACGACGGAACACGTACTTATAGCCGCGGCACAAAACACGGTCTAATAGGGGTAATTATCCATGAAGTGGGTCATAACTATTATCCGATGATCATTAACTCTGATGAGCGTCAATGGACATGGATGGATGAAGGATTGAATACGTTCGTGCAAAACCTTGCTCAGCAGGAATGGAAAGAAGATTTTTCACTTAGCCGAATTGATCCCAGATATATCACGGATTACATGACAAGCACCAATCAGGTGCCGATTATGTCTAATGCGGAATCGTTACTACAAAAAGGTAATAATGCTTACGCCAAACCGGCAGTGGCATTTAATATTCTTCGCGAAAGCATTTTGGGTAATGAGCTTTTTGATTTTGCTTTCCGTGAGTTTGCTCAGCGTTGGAAGTTTAAACGCCCGACACCGGCTGATTTCTTCCGTACCATGGAAGATGCCAGTGGCGTTGACCTTGACTGGTTCTGGCGTGGTTGGTTCTATACCACTGAACATGTGGATATTTCCCTGGATAATGTAAGACACTTCACCATTGATACTCAGGATCCTGAAGTTGAAGAAGCGTTCAGAAAGCGTCAGGAAATGGAAAAACGTACTCATCCTAGCTACTTCAGCAACGATGATCTTCCAAAACGTGTTGATGAATTTCCAAGTATCAAAGGTTTCTATAATGATAATGACGAGTACACCATCACCAACAAACAGCGTAACGAATATAATGAACTGATCGCCGGCCTTGATAATTGGCAGGTTGAGATGCTCAAGAATGACAGTCATATTTATATGCTCGATTTTAGTAATGTCGGTGGACTATTGATGCCGCTTTATGTGGAACTTGAATATACCGACGGCACAAAAGAAGAAAAACGTCTACCGGCTGAAATTTGGAAGCTGAACTATGAAAGCGTTACCAAGATGATCGTTACCGATAAGGAAGTTGCTTCTGTTGTTCTTGATCCAAAGTATGAAACAGCGGATACAGACATGTCTAATAACTTCTTCCCGCGCCGTATTGTTGAAAGTCGTTTTGAGCTTATGAAAGAAAAAGCAAGAGACCGCCGTGATATGATGAAGGAAAATCTTGAAGAGCCAAAATCTCTTGAAGAATATCAGGAAGAAGAAGCAGAAAAAGATGCGGATAACAAGGAAGCATCCGCTTCAAATTTCAAGAAACTCGTTGAAGAATATAAATAGTGTTTCTAAAGAGTTTTACTAAACTAGTTATAATTATTTGCGTTTTGTGCGTGGCCAACATTGGTCACGCACATCGTTTTTATGCGAGCTTTAGCCAAGTGGATATGCAATCTGCCAAGGGCACAATTGAAATAACCCACCGAATTTTCACTCACGACATTACAGATTTGCTGGTGCGTTATCAGGGCTCAAACGGTGAGCTTACCGATGAAGTGATTGAGACCTTTTTACAAGAATATATCATGCAGGCATTCGCCCTTTACGGTGAAGATGGTGAGATGATCCCGCTTAACTGGATCGCCATTGAAGTGACCCTTGATAATATTTTTGTGTATCAGGAAGCCAAGCTAGCAAAGGGGCAAGAAACCCTTATCGTCACGGACCGAATCCTAATGGATTTATTTGATAATCAAAGCAATACGGTCAATGTGAAATTGGATGGTAAGGTGAAAAGTCACACTTTCCAAATCGATAGTAAACTCTATCAAATCTCTTTTAATGGTAGGACTGGCGACTATCCGCTCAAACCATAATTTAATTTTTTTAAATCTCTTTATTGACATTCTTCTTCTCATCTCTATATTCCGCCGTGGGCTAACCCTCCCCAACGAGGGTCAGCTATTCTGGAAGGAATAGGAGAACAATTATGTTACCAGAAAAGAAACCAGCGTCACCGCTGTTTTCGTCAGGACCGTGTGCTAAACGCCCGGGATGGACGATAAAAAATTTAGAAAACGCTCCCTTGGGGCGTTCTCACCGTGCCACAATTGGCAAATCCCGCTTAAAAGAAGCTATTGACCGTACTCATGCAATGCTGGGTCTACCGGAAGATTACCTTGTTGGTATCGTGCCGGCCTCCGATACGGGTGCCGTTGAAATGGCACTTTGGTCCCTGCTTGGGGATCGCGGCGTTGATATGCTCGCTTGGGAAAGTTTCGGCAGTGGTTGGATCACGGATGTGACCAAGCAGCTTAAACTTGACGACGTTCGTAAAATCGAAGCACCTTACGGTGAACTTCCTGATTTATCGCTTGTTGATCCAGCGCGTGATGTTGTGTTCACTTGGAACGGTACAACGTCAGGCGTTAAGGTGCCAAACGGCGACTGGATCGCTGATAACCGGGCTGGTCTTGCTATTTGTGATGCAACATCGGCCGCTTTTGCTATGGACCTCCCGTGGCATAAACTCGATGTGACGACTTTTTCTTGGCAGAAAGTAATGGGCGGCGAGGGGGCACATGGTATTATTGTACTTTCCCCACGTGCCGTTGAACGTTTAGAGAATTATACGCCGCCTTGGCCGCTTCCGAAAAT